>Ga0180433_10002249_pt1 | contig 30164 bp, 29 predicted proteins | sample SS_ome_8_FD_132980 | JGI IMG/M metagenome (GOLD analysis project Ga0180433, IMG submission 132980) | Hypersaline lake sediment archaeal communities from the Salton Sea, California, USA - SS_1_D_1 metaG | ecosystem: Environmental > Aquatic > Non-marine Saline and Alkaline > Hypersaline >... | reverse complement strand
TCCAAAGGCTAGAGAACTATACGATCATATGGATAAAAAATATGGCAAATATAAAGCTCGCTGGTCAAATGTAGCAATTATTTATGATGGAGAAGAGAGTGATGATGATTAATTAAGGATAAACCCTTAAAATAATAAAAATAAAAATTATATTTTTTATTATTTTAAAGAACTGCTTACAGGAGTAGTTGCTTGTTATGCTGGGGGTTAACAAGTTTCCACTTAATTATGATACCATATTAAGATAAAATAGTAATTTATAAATAGATTTAACGCCATATAATATAAAATACGGAAAAATTATAAACCCAAGAAGTTTAATCCAAAATCCGTAATTTTTTAATTTATTATTATAAACGAGTTGTATAATAGCAAATATAGCTACAAAAACATAATATACTATAGTAAGAATTTTATTATAAAATTCTTGACGATCAATTGATTGAAATTCATACCATACTCTTCTCTCTCCTGTATTAACAAATTTCTTTTTATTATCAATCTTTTGTTTTAATTGTTTGTTTTCTTTCAAAGTAATTGAATATAATTCTTTAATTCTTTGTAAAGCAATATAAGCAGCACTATATGCATCTGTAGTAGCAGAATTAGTTACTTTAATTTTGGCTAATTCTTGTTTATAATTATTTATTCGTTTATTAATTTGATTTTGAAATTCAGGGGTAAGAATATTTTTTTCATAATACTCAGAACCTTTAGCTGCATGAAAATATTTTGCTCGAGCAGCTTCACGATTATCTTCGCTTTTAATAGCAACATTTTTAGCTTTGGTCCAATTATTTTTCAATTCATTAATTAACCTTTTTTGTTGACACTGTTCATCACATTCTAAAGATTTATTAACGTCTAAAATCATTTCTCTAAGTATATTAGGTGGTAAATGTGCATTCATCAAAGCTGCATCTAGTTGTTTAACAAATAATTCATTATTTAGTGCAAGTTGCTGTGCGGTTTGTGATGTAGTAAATTCTGTCATATTATATAATATGCATATTATATAATAAAATATTGTTCTAATTAATAGAATAATACATACCACCAGAATTTGGAGTAACTAGTGGTACATTTGATTCATTAAGTGATGCAGGTTTAAGAAGTGCTCCTCCAGTAAATCCTTCGTTTTTAGTCGCTTTTCCTGGATCTAATTTACAAATCATTTTCTTTTTATCAAATGTAAGTCCATCACCCACACAGCAAGCTGGTCCTAAACATTCTCCTTCTGCTAAAAGCTCCATATCTTTTTTCCATCTTGTTAAGTCGTCTACCCAAGCACCAGATACACCAATATCATCACCAGAATCATGGTGTCCTCCTTCAGTATCAGGATCGGCAGCAAAATCATATTCAGTAATAACCATATTATTTCTGTCACTTAAATCTAATAGAGTTGAAACAATATAATATCCTCCAATAACAATAATAATAAATGCTAAACCACTTGTAGTCTTAGTTCCAATAAAATATCTTTGTCTTAAAAAGACAACAATGACTAAAAATACACAAGTATAAATAATATATCTAAATATTTTCAAATATATTCCATAATAGCCACTGTAGTAGTTATTAATTTGTGTCATTCTAAGATTATTAATATTTTCATTTCTTTGTTCACGTAATTTCTGTTGTGTAGCTTTAAGTTGTGCGTCGACCATTTTCAACATTTCAGTTCGTGCTTGTAAATCGGCAGCTTGGGCATTATAATCGTCTTGGAGAACATGATTTAATGAATAAAGATTCTTAAATAAAGCAATTTTTTGTGCATTAATATTGTCAATTTGTGTTATTAATAACTGCTGTCTTTCAAAATTGCTATTAGGTGGTAAAGTATTTAACTCTGTATGTAATCTTTTTTGCACACTTTGTAAATTCTGAATTTGACTAAGAACATTACTATATTCGCTAGAACTCATATATATTATACTAGTAGATTTATTTTATTGAGTCTATAAAAATTTAAGATAAATATAATTCCAAAAATTATATAATACTGCAACAATAACAAGTATAATGATTATTCTAGATACTATACTAGGGCTAGATTGCGAATAAGTTATAAAGCTAAAAATAACTAAAAATATAACAAAAAATAAACCAATAATATATTTCATATAATTCATTCTTAATACTAATTCACTATCACGTGTACTTGCTTCAATTGATCGATTTAATGCATCACCCCCAATCAATATACCACTATCTGCATTACCTAATTTAACATTATTATAAAATTTACTATCAACATGTTGTAACTTTTTTAATTGTTCATTAATCTTTGTTTGGAGTGCTGTAACTTGGGTATTTAAAGTAGCATCGGCTCCGCTTAATTTATGTGTTTCAGTTAATAATTGTGTTCCTAAACTTAACAATTGTTTATTTAAATTCGCTAAATTTTGAAGTATTTTTGGATCAACATTTAATCTTTCACAAAAAGTAGTTTCTGTCATATCGCTACCTTTAGTAATTGCATTATATTCATCAGCACTTAATGCTCTTGGTGTCATTGTACAAGATGCATTACGTTTGTCCCATACATCTTTTGGATAAATGTGTCTAACTCCTTTAATATCAACCCATGATGCTTCACCACTATCAGAATTTTCAACATTAAAACCTGCTACATTGCATGCTTGACCTTTCCCCATATTAGGTCCACCTAATAATTTGCTAAATTCATCACTAGTTATTTCAACTGGATCTTGTGAACAACTTACAGATCTGTTATTCCAAGCATCATTATCATATCCTTGTGCAAAGCCAAATTCATTTACATGATAATAATTATTATTAAGTTTAACATTATGGTTAGCATATTTTTGTAATACAGGTTGACTATTATTAGCTGTAAGTTCTTTTGCCATTAATTGGTATTGAGTTGTATATTGTCCTAATAATTTGTTAAATTGAGCTTCAAGTTTGCCTAGATCACTATTATATTTAAGTGCATCTGGAACATCTATTTTAATAGATGTTGGAGGAGGTGGGAATGGGATATCACTTCTTCCGGCTAAAGCTCTATCCATAGGGACTTGCGAAACGCTACCTACAAAACCTTCTGAGCCCCAAGGACCACTTGTTTGTCCTAATCCAAAATTTTTACTAGATTCTTCGTTAATCATTCTTTGTTTATTATGATTCCATAAACTAGCTTGTTCTGTGACATTACTTTTTTCATTTATACAAGACATGTTCTATACAATAGTAATAGAAAATGTTTCGAAATATCCATCCTAAAGTGATAAAAATATTTATTTAAATTTTTAACTTTTTGTAGCAAATTTATTTATTATAACTCCACTTGTAACTCTTAAAACTACTAATAATAATATTATATTACGAGTTATAAGCTCTCTATATAGAGTTTGTTGAATCTTAAGTTCACCCTCAGCAGCTAATCCAGTATTCTTAAATTTATTTAAAGTGTTAGTAAGCTGTGTATTTTCTTTATTAAGTGTTTTAATAAGAAAATTATATTTTTCAATTTCTCGTTTTATAGATTCAGTACTACTAAATAGTTCTTGTTGTTCGGTAAAAATATTTGCTCTTATACTATTAATATTATCAATATTATTTGTGTAATTATTACTTTCACCAAGTTTATATTTAATAAAATTATTAGGTAATTGAGTTATTGCAGTATTAAACATTAAATATAATTGACTAAAAGATTCAGAATACTTTGACGGTTCATTGAAAGACATTATATATTTAAGTAGAACAAATTCTATAAAATTTTGTTTTAATTGCAGTTTTGCTAGAACGTTCTATTTCAAATAATTCATGTGGACGGATTCCTAAAACTTGTGATACTGGATCAAATCTAGATATTGTAGGAAATTCACTATCATTTTCAATATTATATATATTTTTTACTTTATCTTTTTCATCATTAGATAACACTCTATGTCTAGGTACTAGATTATGATTTAATATATTAAATTTAAGTCTATCAATATTAATGATTGTTACAAATATGTTATCATGAGTATAAATAGATGTCTGTAATTTTTGTAATGTTTCATTAGGTTCATCTTTAATAATAATAATTAATTCATCTTCTTTAGATAATACTTGTTCAATATTAAATAATGAGTCTACTATCTCATGAACATTTGTATGTCTGATAGATTTGTCTAAATTAAAGTATTTAATATATATTTTTTTATTTGTTGATTCGTTTGTTACTAACATATCTAATAGATTATTCGATACTAATGAACTAATTTCATTAACACTAAATCCAGTGTAATTATCAATATTATAACCTCTAGATTTTAAAATTTCTAAAATATTATTACGTGATTTAAAAACTGATATAATATTACGGTTTTCACTCATTTTTATAAATAAGTAGAAATTTATTTAAATAAATTTCAATTTTATCTTGTATTAAATAATTTGTAATTAATGCATACCTAACATATTTTGGGCTACATTAACATTAGCTATAGCACTAATTAAGTTAGTGTTAAATTTTTGATATGTATCTTGAGGCGACTCATTACCACTAAATATATTTATATTTTTTTCTTTCTCATATTGTTTTAATGGTACTTGTTGATAATACTCTATGTTTTTACTACTAATACATAGATTAATAATAATTATTAATAATAATATTATTAATAATAAATCCATAATTATATAATATATTTATATTAAATTACTATGTATAGGTTATAATTCACCACCATATCATAACATGTGTTGAGTCCCACCTGGCCCTAACATGTGTTGAGTCCCACCTGGCCCTAACATGTGTTGAGTCCCACCTGGTCCTAACATGTGTTGAGTCCCACCTGGCCCTAACATGTGTTGAGTCCCACCTGGCCCTAAGTTGTGTTGATGATGATGATTACCATGTTTGTCAACAAATACAGTTTTAGAAGCAGATTTACTTCCAATCAATAATGCAGCAATAATGATTGTTAAAATAATAAAGATTAATAAAATATTTGTACTATTCATTATATTATTAGTAAAGAAAAATAATAATATTTTATATTAAACTATAACTAAATGAGTCAACATTTTTTTTATTAGATATTTTAGATACTTTAACTATATTTTTAGAAGTATTAGACTTACTATTAGATGATGTAGGTGGAGGATGTGGCGGAGTTTGAGATCTAATATTTAAGTTATTACGATATTTATGTTGTCTTTTTACATCATTATTTTTTTTATATAAATTATTTAAATCTCTATAATAATTTCTATATGATGGTCCAGAACTATATTGATAATTGTATCTATGTCTAGGAGGATACCATGATGGTCCAGTAGGAGTTATCCAGTAAGATGGTCTAACTATAGTAGGATGAATTTTATGAACCATATGTGTATGTCTATGAATAGGAAAAAATATTAGAAGTACAACAATTATTAATAAAATACTAATTAAAATAAATAAATTATCCATTATAATTTATTTAGATAATTTATTTAATATCTACTGTTTTTTCTTTAGCTTCTTCTTGCTCTTCACCTTCTTCTTGTATAATGTCAGTTAGTAATTGTAAATTTTCTGCTTCTAAATCATCTGGTGTTTCTGGATCATCAATTGCAGTTGTAACAATTTTTTCTTGTTCAGGACTTTTAGACATTTTTAAATCGGGTTCTGGTTGAGATTTAGGTTCAGGTTGTTTTTTACTGAGAGGATTTATTGAAACTGATTTTGTACCAATTAAAGGTACAGTATTAATATCAGGAATACCATCATCATCTAATTTATCAGGTTTAAAACTAGCAGCTTCACCAAATGTAAGTTTTGGGCTACTTACTTTTTCTAATGCATCTAATAGTTCTGCCTCATCAAATTCTTCTTGTTCTGCCTCTTTTTCAAGTTTTTTTACATCTATTATATTTTCTGAAATAGCTTTATCTAGTAATTTATCTGACTGTTCTTGTGTCTCTTTAACTGAGAGTGAAATAGTAGGTTCTTCTTTAACTGTAGTTTTTTTAAGACTAGTTTGTGATTTAATAATAGCTTGTGGATCAATATCATCAAAATCTCTAATTTCACTAGAAGGATTCATACTAGATAACTGATCTATATTTTGATCAGTTATAATTCTCATATTAATATTAAGTGTAGCTAATTCTTGTATTAACAATTTAAAAGCATAAGGAATTCGAACTAGACTAAAGTTTCTACCATATTTAGTAATTCTGTCAATTTTTTGAGAATCAGCAATTTCACCAACAAACTTAACAGGACCATCCGCAAATGGACTAATAAATAGATTTAAACTATTATTATATATAGCGGTCATTCCAGTTAGATTACAAACAGCCATTAAATATTCATCACCTCTAACAAGCATTGATTCTTTTAAGAAATATGCTAAGCCATGAGCAACAATTGCATCTCTTTCTTGTTCTCCAACTCTGAGACCACCATCATTAGCTCTACCTTGAACTGTTTGTCTAGTTAAAACTGTTCTAGGACCTTTAGCTCTATAATTAATTTTATCTTTTACAATATGTTTTAATCTCATATAATATGTTGGACCTATAAATATATTCATTCTCATTTGCTCACCGGTTTCGCCATTATATAATATTTCATTTGCAGATGAATTAAAACCCGCATTAGATAATAATTTGCCAAAAGCTGAATATTTAGAACCAGTATTATTAAATGCTGTACACTCTGCAAAGGTACCATATTCTGCGCTCGCTTTGCCCATAACAGTTTCTAATAATTGACCAATAGTCATACGACTAGGAAGAGCATGTGGATTAATAATAATATCAGGTCTTATACCATCTTCAGTGAATGGCATATTTCTCTCATCTATAACTAAACCAATAGTACCTTTTTGACCGCATCTACTACAAAACTTATCTCCAATTGCAGGAATCCTCTCATCTCTAACTCTTATCTTTGCAAGTCTAAAACCTTCTTCGCCTTCAGTAATATAAGTTTTGTCAACAAATCCCATTTGACCTTTCTTAGGAAATACTGATGCATCTAGAGAAACATCTGGATTAGAAATATTAGTAAGCACTTTACCAATCATTACTTTTTTCTCATCAATTATAGTATTAGTTTTAATTAAACCATCTTCGTCTAAATCAGAGTAATCATAACCAGGTTTTAATCCAATAACATTGGTTTTTTCAATATTAACAAATCTAGAATCTATCTGTGAATTACCAACTTTAGAGCTATCCTCACGTGCTTCATATGTATTATAATAGGTATTTCTAAATAATCCTCTGTCAATAGATGCTTTATTAAAAAGAATAGAGTCTTCAACATTATAACCACCATAACAAGCAATAGCTACAATAACATTTATACCATAAGGCTGTTCTTCATTATTGATATATTTTAAATATCTACTTTTAATTAATGGTATTTGACCATAAGTAAGTACTAAAGAAGTTTTATCAAATCTAGAATTATAATTTGTATGATAGAGTGAAACAGCCTGTTTACTCTGTCCACAAGAGAATAGATCACGAGGTAAAGGATTATTTTCAGGAAATACAATTTGATTACCCATAACACCTAATATAAGAGATGGATGTATTTCCATATGAGTGTATGGGCGTTTACCTAAATCATTTTTATTTATACAAATTAAAGCAGATTCTTCTTCAGCAGTATCAATATATTCAATTACTGCTGATAATTTACTAAATTCTTCGCTAGTAGCACTAGGATATAAATCTTTATAATTAATATATGTTGTACAATCATTAACATTAAATTGTTCAACCTTTTTATTAAAACCACTAATTAAATCATTCCAAGAAAATTTATTAGAATTTATAATTTCTAGTATTTTTTCATTTACAATACTTGGCGTGCCATTATTAATATAATAGACAGGATGACACATACGACCTGAATCTGTAAAAATATTAATAGTTTGTAATTTAATATTCCAACTTATGCTGGTGTAAATAGGAATAATGGCATTTCTTCTACTAAAAATTAATTTATTATATGTATCAAGTGGATCAACAACAATACCAATCCAAGATCCATTAACAAATATTTTAGTTTTATCTCCTAGATAAGCAAAAGTGCATTCATTAAGTAATTCAATAGATGTATTAAGTTGTATCCATTTTGTAATTCCATATGATGAACAATTTTTTGTTATTTTAGAGAGAATACTCATATGTTTGTGAAGACCAATATTACCACCATCTGGTGTATCAACAGGATCAACAATACCCCATTGTGATGAATGTAATAAGCGTGGACCTACAACTTTTGCACTAGAATCTAGAGGTAAATTAATTTTTCTCATTATAGAGAGATATGAATTAAATGATAAACGATTAACATCTTGAACAACACCTAATCTTTTAGTATGAGTTTCTGATCCCCAATTTCCTTTAAATGCTTTTTTAAAACCTTCTTCGACAATTCTACTACTAAAAAAATCAGTATAATTGTTTTTAATTAAACTTTCAAAATTTTCTTGATAAATACCTTCTTTATAATAAAATTCTTTATCTATTTTTAAAAATATATTTCTTTGTTGTAAAGTATAGTATTCTCTAAATAGATCATATAATAAACTACCAGGAACTTCAACTCTTTTGTATTTAAATGAATCACGATCAGTAGGTTTATTAATACCTATAAAAACTTTAAGTAATTCTAAAACCATATATCCTATAAATGTTGCTTTATTACGGAAATTTAATTCGCCAATATTAGGTAATAAATAATTCATTAAAATTTCCATAACATGTTCGCGACTTTTACCTTTAGTAAAGGTACCAATATATTTAATTGCAATTTCTTGTGTAAAAATAGTTCCAGCATCATGAATAGAAGGAATAAATAAATCAATAAATTCTTTATTTTTTTCCATATTTAATAGACAGCAGTTAATAATATCTTTATCAGATATAACACCTAATGCACGCATTACAATAAATAATGGTATAGGTTTTCTTACATTTGGAATATTAACTACAATTTGATTATTACTATATTTTTCAGTAGGTGCAACAATTCTAATAGAAAAAGTACGTATAGGCTTAGATGCATCCTCTGAAACAGATCTAATTTCCGCAGAATGACTATATATTTCATTTACTTTATCTTTAATATATAACATATTATCAGCAAACTTCTCTTGAGAAATAATAGTTTTTTCTTTACCATCAATAATAAAATACCCTCCAAGATCATTTTTACACTCTCCCATAGTAAATCTTACTTCTCTGTCAAACCCATTTAAAATACATAAATTAGACCTAAGCATAATAGGAAATCTACCAAGAAAAATTTTATCTAATGATACTTGAGTAGTTACAGGAACACCATCACTATTTGCAGTAATAATTTCAACATCAACATCATAATGTATCGAAATACCATATGTAAAATTTCTTAAACGAGCTTCATTGGGATACATATAATGTTCATTATTTTCATCAAAAATAATGGGTTTACCAAAATAAATCTTTTCTCCAGTTTTTCCACCTAAATACAAATTCATTTGATATTTATATTCTTTTGTTTCAGGATCTTGTTGTTTAATAAATCTAATTGGATTTTTCTCTCTAAAAATTTGATGAATTCCTTTATCCATAAAATCATTATATGATTCAATATGATGATTAATTAGTGCTGTTGGATTATCTTCAAAATATTTATCTAATAATTTCCAAGCAGTTTCTTGATTCATTAGTTATATTATATTCTTATATTTTTAAGTATATAATATAAACATCATATCTATAATGATTTATTTAATTAGTGTGTTGATGATTAACACGTACAACATGTTTTGATTAAGTACTATTATTATTTACAGCCATAATCATTCCACCAAGAAGAACAGCTATAAGTAAAAATGGTATAACAAGAATAAACCAGGCTAGTTTAGTTAAACCTTTTTTGCATAAGAAATTTAATAACCATGCCCAAAATAACATATAAATTACTTTAAAAACTAAAACAACAGTTTTGTGTGACATTGTACATTTGTGTGAACCAATACATAATTCATTATGATTAGGATTTAATAAGTTCTGAATAACAACAATAATAACAGATACAAAAGAAATACCTAAATATACTTTGGCTGGTGTGCAATAATCTGCAAATGTTTTTGGAAATTTCATTATATAATTATATAAAGAAATTAATAATTATATCTGCTGTTGATCTTGATGCCAAGGCACTGGAGAAGGTAGAGGGCGTTCGCCTTGATATTGTCTCCAAAGATTTTCTGCACCTCCTAAAGTACTTCTATAAACATTTACTAATGGTTGAGGCCAAGGAAAAGTACTTGCAGAACTAGCAACACCACCTGATCCACTACCACCATTGCCATTGCATTTGGCGCCACCATTTTGGCGATAACGTCTACGTCCTCCAACTAAACCTTGATTATCTCTAAATGGATGCTGAGGAGATGGAGAAACCATTCCGGGATAAGGAGGTGTACCACCTACCCCAATAGGAGTACCTAATTTAAAAAAATTTCCTCCAGTAGCTCCATTCCACTGTTTTCCTGCAAATGGACAAGCACCTTTACCATAACCACCTTTTTGTACACGTCTAGTCTTTTTATTATGTTTTCTAGAATGTTTACCTCTGGTTTTGCGTCTGTGTACTCTTGTGTGATGCTTTCTCATTTTTGGGTGTTTTTTATGACTTTTTCTATATGCCATTATATATTATTATAAGAAATTAATCTAAATCAACGTGAGTTAACATATGTCGTCTACAACAATATTTATTTAATTCTAATTTATCTAAAACTTCACCTTCAGGTGTTTTTTGAATATTATCTTGTGTCAAATAAATAACTTTATCTACTTCCATATCTTTTTCTGCTTTAATTTTACGTACCTCTTCTTGATAGTATCGATATTTATCAGCTAATACTTCACCACAAGTAAAACATTTTACTGGAATAATCATATTTATTAATATTAAATATAATATTATTAAATCAATTTTTTTTAAAACTAAATTATTTTGGACATTTTTCACTACCATCAAAACATTCACCATTATGTTTCCAAAATTTTACATTTATATGTTTGCCATTTTTAGTTAAATATGTTGGACCTTGTCTATCTCCAGGAACACAATCTTTATTATTTATTAATATACAACAATCTGGTATATGACATCCACGTTTTCCTAAATTTTTACAATGTTTTCTTAAAACATGTGGTTGGGATTGATGTTTTTTACAAAAAGTTTTCTCAATACTATCATTTGCATTTTCAAATGTATCTATTTGCACCATTCTTTTTGGTTCATTATTATGATAATATGGTGGAACATCTTTAAATTTATCATTAAAAATAGAAAATATTGCTAATGTCCCAATTAATAAAATAGCTACTAGTATAATATAAATAAAATTTTTTATTAAAAAATCCATTACTATATAATATCTAAATATATAATTTGTTACATTAATTCATACCCATTTGTTACTTTTTTACTTTTAAGTCGTTTATTATTTTTATGTATGTCATTATGACAATCTTCACATATATTTATTAAATTAGCTGAATGATCTTTATGAAAATTACTATCATTTGTATTGATAAACCCATTTACTGCATTTTTTTGATAATCTAAATGATGTATTTCCGTCGCTATTTTTTTTTTACATTTTTCACAAAGACCTCCTTTAATTTTATTACTATTATATTTACTTGTCGATTGGTTAAGTATATTTTGATAAACTTTATTATATTTCATGCGTAAATCATGAGCTCTTACTAAAAAATTATCATCTAAATCAAGAGATTTACAAACTTCTAATCCATACATACTTTCACCTGCACCTAACTTTAACTTTCTATCATAAACTAATTTATTTGTCGATTTATCATATATTACTGACATATGATACATTTTCATTTTATCTAAATTTTTTACTTCTTCATAATTAACAATTTCATGAAAATGTGTAGCAAATAAAAATGTACATTCTCTCTTATGTAATACTTCTAGACCAGTAACAAATATACTTAATGCTGAATCACTTTCAGTTCCTGAACATAATTCATCTCCTAAAATTAAACTATTTGTATCAGCCAACTGTAAAATCGTTCTAAGTTCAATCATTTCTACTGCGAAAGTTGATAAGCCTTTAAAAATATTATCATGTCCTAATATTCTAGTAAATAATGTATTATATGGAAAAAATACAAAACTATCTGCTGGTACATATAATCCAGCTTGTGCCATAATAATTGCAATACCAATTGCTTTAATAAAACTAGTTTTACCAACTGCATTTGTACCATATAGTAAAATTCCATTTGTTTCATCAGATAAATCTAAACTATTTGTTACATAAATTTCTTTTGTATTAATATGCTCAATAAGAGCATGTCTTAGCCCTGTAAAATTCACATATGATTTGTTAGACTCTTTAACAATCGGTTTTTTGTAATTAAACTCTTTCGCTAAGTAACATTTACTTTGTAAAATATCTAATTGAGTTACAAAGCTAATAATATAATTAAAATTAATATTAGAAAAACTATCGATAAATTTATAATAATATAATTCTAATGCAGAAATAAGATCATTTTTTGCTGTATTAATTAATGTACACATTTTACGAATTTGCTGATTTGTAATTATCATTGTACTTTGATTACCTGTAGTCGCACAATAATCAATATCACTAATATTAAACTGAAATTCCTCTTCACTATTAGAAAAATTAGAATAATATCGTAGAGTAATTTCACTATTTTTTTTTATATCTTCTTCAAGTGCTCGCTTTAAAAACGTAATACGTCGTTTGGTAGCTTGTAATGTTGCATCATTTTTTGCTGTTTCATGAATTTTAACAAATTCTGTAGTTTTTGCATTTTTTTCATTTTGTTTAATTAAATTAGATAAATACTCTCTAATTGCTTCTAACTGTTTACCACTCTCTAATGATAACTTATAATATTTATCAATTTGACTATCTAGTTTTAAATTAATGTATAAAATCTTTTGGATATCAATATTACCTAATCTCTCTTGCGATACATCATCTATAAATTTTGCTCTATCAATATCAAATGTTGAATCTATAAGACTATTTATCTCTCTCGATATAGTTTCTATATTATTAAATTTTTTAACATCAGTATTATTTTCAAAATAGTCTACTAATTTTTTGTCTTTTTTACAAACTTTATAGAGAGAAATAATTGTCTTAATATTTTCATTTAATTGACAAAAATCTTTCGGTGTAATTTTCTTCATAATTAATTTTCTTCTTAGTTTTTCAATATCTTTCATATTAGATAAGTTGTTTCTATAGTGTAACCAATCGGTTGTTAGTAAATGTTCAGTAATACTATAAGATGTATTTAAATATGCAACATTAGTAGTTGGATTGAGTAAACTATATGTAAATTCTCGTTTGCCCATAGGAGTTAAACAGTTATTAAGTAAATTACTTACACATCCATATTTACCATTATGTCTACTATCTGATATCATATTTAATTGTTTAAGCGAATGATTTGCCAATATTAAACGATCAGTATAATTTTCATAAAGTGGTTCAGATATTTTATTAACTAGATTAGGATTATGTTGAAATATAAAATTTAATAAATATATGTAAGATTGAACTGCAATACAGTATTGTTGTAATCGATTTAATATGTTTTCACTATTACTATTTTGATAAAAACGATCTATAACTTCTTTTTGATATATCTGTTTTTCAGCATTTTTAATCTGCTTATTTAAATTTTTATCATATAAATCTATTTTATGAATTTTATTAGAATTAATTTGTGTAAAATTAATTATATCATTAACAATATTAACATCTAAATTGGAAATAATAATACACTCATTAGGATTATAAATAGATATATATCGTTCTAATTCATCATATGTAGCTGGATTATGTTTATACGGTTTTGTAAACTCAAAAATAGAAGATTTACCTGTAAAAATATCTATATTAGAAATTCCAATTGTAATTTCATCTATTTTTGTTAATATATTTTTACTAATATAGATCCAAATACAAGTTATATTATTTGAAAGTTCGCACGTTTCATTTGAAAAATATGTTCCTGGAGAGAAAATACTAGATAGACTTCTTGTAGTATTTTTACTATTTGTGTCTTGTGTATATACTGGAATAGTGTATCCATTTTCCTGCATTTTTCTAACATATTTTTCTAATTGTGGTAATCCAAATCCTGCCATAACCACTTTAGCTTTCCCTACACAAAGATTTTTACGACTAACTGTCATTTCATTAATTTCAGCAAATATAACAATATCACTTCCATATATTTTATCATCTTTATCAAGTAGACCATATGCTTCGAAAAAAGAACCTACTTGCATTAAAACTAAGGTTTTCTCTCCATACTCTTTTTTATATTTATCAGTTAAGTCAAGATATTCTTTAACAATTGTCATTAATTTAATACGGTAATATCGTTTTAAATTAATTTTTAAAATATCTAGATTACTTGCATGCTCCCCAACGTTTCTCATTTCTTGCAGCATTATTACAATTACCAAGTGCTTTTTCCTCTCCTTCTGGTCCTATACCCCATCTCTGTGTTGGTTTATCTCCGCAAAATGCCCAAACCGTTCCTTGATATGGTTTGCAAACTGGATAAACTACTGGAGGCGGCGGTGGTGGCGGAGGCTCTTTTACAATAGTATTAGGTAATGTATATCCTCTAGATACAACTTTACGTTTTAAAGTTGGACTAGTCCAATATGATGTTACTAATTCACAATTAGATATATCACTTACACCGCAATTGTGATAATTCTTTCCTTTTTCACTTTCTAGTAAATCAAAATAGTTCATTATTCCACTTTTTACGTTTTTTGGATAATATTTTTTGAATGTGCTTTTGCAAGATTCTAATGAATCAACTGAGGCACTGGAATGTGGTGTTTGACTAGTAATTTTACACTGTAGCCCTTCTGGAGTTCCCTTCCAGGCTAGTGGAGGTGGAGGTAGATGAATTGCTTCAGAATGGTATATATAATCTTTTAATTCATTAGAATTAATGTCTGTCATTTCTTCAACATATAATTTATTATTTGATGCATATATAGAGCAGAAAATAATTACCGCTACTAATAGTAAAATACAAGACATATTAGTAGAATTTTTAATTTTTTTAAACATAATTTTATATAATATTATATAAAATTATTATAGATAATATTATCTTTTATATTTTTTAGGTTTATGACTATGTTTTTTACTTTTATGACTATGTTTTTTATATTTTTTACCGCCTGTAGTACGATTTTTTCTACCTCCAAATTGTGATAATACTAATGGTCTAAAGTGTGGTAATTGGCAAGTAGGGGATGGTACAGTATTTGGTGGAGCAGGATTTGGTGGACCAGGCCAATAAGAACTAGGTGTGGGATTATTTGGTACAAGACATCTATTACCACCCCTTTGATATCTTCTAGTTTTTTTACCACCCCGAGAAGTATTACATGCTGTTCTCTCTAAACTTTTATAAATATTTGGATTGCAATTATCTAATTGTATTTCTGATTTATATGACATATATATATAAATCATATAATTATAATATTTATCTTCTTGATTTACGGCCACCACGGCGTGATTTACGGCCACCACGGCGTGATTTACGGCCACCACGGCGTGATTTACGACCACCACGGCGTGATTTACGGCCACCACGGCGTGATTTACGACCACCACTAGCACCAAAAATACTATGTAAAAAATTTCGTTTACCGCATCCTTTTTTTATACATTCTTCAGGACATTGTTGTTTATTTGCAAGAGGATCTTCAACAGGTTTTTTAAGAGGTACTTCTTCAGGCATAGTTTCCGCAGGAGCATTTGGTACTACAGTATCTACACCACCTCGACGGGATTTACGCCCACCACGGCGGCGTGATTTTCTGCCACCACTAGTAGGTTTTCCTAAATTTAAATCATTAAAAAATGGTCCAGGACGAGCAATTCCGCATGAAGGAAATCCCATTTGTGCAGCAACCTTTGGATTACCACCAAATGGACAAGGAGTTAAAGAATTTGCAGGAACAGGAGAATTAGTCATTTATATATTATATAAATAAAATATAAATATTAGATTACCTATCTTCTACGACGGTGTGATTTGTGTGCTCGTCGGTAACTTTTGCAACGAACAGTTTTGCGTCTGCAGTATTTAGGACAGGCTCTACGCTTGCCTGCTGAGAGGTGGCGGCGTGATTTACGAGAGTGACGGCGTGATTTACGAGAGTGGCGGCGTGATTTACGAGAGTGACGGCGTGATTTGCGGCCACCGCGGCGTGATTTGCGGCCACCGCGGCGTGATTTGCGGCCACCGCGGCGTGATTTGCGGCCACTGCGGCGTGATTTGCGGCCACCACGGCGTGATTTGCGGCTACCACGACGGCGACGACGTCCACCTTCTTGGTGTTGGCCGTGCTCGTTGTCTTTATCAACTACCATATGTTCAACAACGTCTTCGGGATTCATTATATATTATTGTAATAAAAAAAAATATATATATAATGAAAGATAATTAACTAATTATTCTGCTAAATAATTATGAACAATTGATTTTTTATTTGTATTTCTAACATCGCCACTTAAAAGTGCTTGTTCATACAATTTTTTTATAATATCGGGAGGAGCATTACTTCCACTTTTTAAAAGATTATGTCTTTTAAGATAATTTTTCATGTCATTTAATTTAACTTCTTTTAAACGTGTATGTTCATTACTTATATTTTTTCTAGTAGAAACATTTTTTATTAAAACACTAACAACCTTATGTTTTTTTCCTAAATTATATTTGAAAGTAACATTTTTTTTATTAGGATTTTTTATCTTAGAAGTATTAGACGATAAAAATTCGTCTTTTTTTACTGTAGAATTATGATATTGTCTAAATGTAGGTAAAGAACCATTTTTAAGACACCCATACTCTGGTTTACTATTTAAAGTATCTTGTGATTCAATAGGAAAATCTTGTAAATTTTTACGCTTGATAGTAGTATTTTTTTTATTAGACAATGTTTTTAAAAAATTAATAGATTGTAAAAAATCATCATCATCATCATTTTTAGAAATATTTTTTTTTGAATTATTTGAATTAGATTCAACTGTTATTGGAATATTATTAATTGTATTTTCTTTATTAATAACTTCTTGTTTAGTATCATAATTATTAGTATTAGTATCATAATTATTAGTATTAGTATTATTATTAGTGTTATTAGGGTGATCAATTTCATTAGTAGTATCAATATCATCAGATACATCAGAATTTGTTTTAGCTAAATTAGTAAATTTTTGTGATCTGTGATTTTTTATACGAGCAAGCAAATCTTTTTTTAAAACATTTGATTTAATAGGTGTATTAGGTTTATTTTTCAATGTTTTATTTTTATTTTGATTACCAGATACTTTAAATAATTCTGGATTAATTTTAATAGGTTTAATATTAGACATTAAATTATATAAGGATTTATTTAGTTAGTGATTTCACGCATTTTAATTATATAAATGTCCTACAACATCTAATTGATTATCATATTGCATTCCATGTTTAATAAATAATTTTAAGCCATCATCTAAATCTTGTTTATTTATAATAGTTTTTTGATCATCAGATAAAGAAAAAACTCGTCTAGCATGAGCAATTTTAGTTTTTGATAAAAATAATTCTACATCTCTACCATAATGTTTAAAATATTTAATATTTTTTTTAAAGAAATTTTCATCTAAAGAATTGTTAAGTTGCCAATTTATTTCTTGTACTTTTTTACAAAAAATTTTAAATAAATCTTCATATGAATATTTATCAGTTTTAAAAACCCAAGGAAATCTAGAGCGAAGACCAGGATTAAAACTAAAAAAACAGTTATTTAATTCTTCTTCATAACCAGCAATAATAACCATAAGATTATCTTTATGATTACTTAAAGATTCACATATAGTATCAAGACATTCTTTTGCAAAAGAATCACGTTTTTCTTGATTACCTAATGAATAAGCTTCATCAATAAATAATACTCCACCCAAAGAATTTTCTATAACTTTAGCAGTCTTAATAGCGGTTTGTCCAAGATAACCAGCAATTAAATCAGATCTGACAACTTTTGTAAATGTTCCTTTGGTTAATATGCCAAGTTTACTAAATATTTCTCCTATAATTTTTGCTACTTCAGTTTTACCAGTACCAGGTGGTCCGCATAATACTGTGTGCATATATTCCATATTATTAACTCTATGAAAATTTTGTATATAAAATAATATTTGATTTAGAATATCATTTTTCAATTCTTGCATTCCAATTAGATTATCTAAGTTAATAAGTGGTTTATATATTTTTTTTAATAAATTTAATTTGGTATTTTCTCTAATATTAGAAATATTACAATAATTATCGCATATTGATATAAGATCTTTAATAGAATTAATACTAGTTGTAATATTGTAGGGAATTTTTGTAATTATTAATTCTTTCGGTCTTAAATATAATATTGCTTGGTTAATATAGGGATCTGATTGTGTAATATAAAAATTGTTATCATATAGCATTAGTAAATTAGAGACTTCTTGTTTAGATAATTTACGATTACTAATATTTAAAATATTATTTTTTAATGTAGAGCGATTTTTAATAGTATCTAATCGTTTTATAATACTGGTCATTATAATAGTATATAGTAATTATTATTTATTTTCATTTTTAAATAGATAATTTAAAGATAAATTGAAATATTAATTAAATTATAATGATAAGCAAAATGGAAGATTCTGAAAACATGAATAAAATATTAGGTTCTGATTTTCCGTGGACTCTTATCAATTCATATTTTTCAAAAGAACATTTACAGCAATTAGTAAGACATCAATTAGAATCATATAATGATTTTATAGAACGTCAAATTCCAAATACAATTAATATGTTTAATCCAGTTATTATTACATCAGAACATGATTATGATAAAGCTAGTGATAAATATAGATTAGAAATAAGTATTACATTTGATAATTTTGGATTACATCGTCCACAAATTCATGAGAATAATGGGGCAACAAAGTTAATGTTTCCACAAGAAGCTAGATTAAGAAATTTTACATATGCATCAAACATGACAGTTACAATGAATATTAAATATACAATTAGAAATGGAGAAAAACTGAATGATATTCATACACTTTACAAAAGCTTACCAAATATTCATATTGGTAAAATTCCAATTATGTTACGATCAAATGTTTGTGTTCTGACACACTATAAACATGTAACTAGTGAAATTAGTGGTGAATGTAAGATGGATCCAGGAGGATATTTTATAATTAATGGCTCAGAGAAAACTTGTCTTGGACAAGAACGTGCAGCAGAAAATACAATTTATTGTTTTGATATTAGTAAAAATAATAGTAAATGGAGTTATATAGCAGAGATTAAATCTGTACCAGATTGGAAATCGATTTCACCAAAGCAAATTTCAATTATGGTTTCTCAAAAAAATAATGGATATGGTTATAGTATCTATATTCAAATTCCAAGAATCAAGCAACCAATTCCACTATTTGTGTTATTTCGTGCTCTAGGTGTAATTTCAGATAAAGATATATGTGAAAAAATTGTTTTAGATATTGATGAAAAAAATAATCAAACATATATTGATCAATTAAAAGCTTCAATTGTAGATGGAAATATATATATGACACAAGATTCTGCGCTAAAATATATCACATCTCAAGTAATTTATACACCACTTAATATGGATAAAGAGACAGGTCAGTTAAAAAAACATCAATTTGCAGTAGAAGTATTAAATAATGATCTATTTCCACATTGTCGTACTAAAGAAGAAAAGTTATATTTCTTAGGATATATGACATTAAGATTATTAAATTGTGTAAATGGTTTAACACCATGTGATGATAGAGATTCTTATGTAAATAAAAGAATTGATTTAACTGGCGTACTACTAAATAATCTTTTTAGAAACTACTTTAATAAATTAGTAAAAGATATGCAAAAACAAATTATTAGAGAAATCAATAATGGATCTTGGAAATCAAATGAAGATTATGAAAGTATTATTACATTAACAAATATTTATAAAATTGTTAAATCAACTACAATTGAAAATGGGTTTAAGAGAGCATTAGCAACTGGTGATTTTGGTATAAAACAAATTAATAGCAATAAAGTAGGTGTTGCTCAAGTATTAAATCGATTAACATATCTTTCAAGTTTAAGTCATTTACGACGAGTTAATACACCAATTGATAAAAGTGGAAAGCTAATTCCACCTCGTAAATTACATAATTCAACTTGGGGTTATCTATGTCCTGCGGAGACTCCAGAGGGTGGATCAATTGGTGTTGTAAAGAATTTAAGTTATTTAACAACAGTTACTATTGAATCAGATAGTCAACCTATTAGGGAATATATTTTAGAAAATATAACAAAATTTAGTGCAGAAAAAAATCTATATAATTTTGTTAAAGTATTCTTAAATGGTGCGTGGGTTGGAATTACAGGTAATCCATTAGAACTATACAATTCACTAAAAGATAAAAAGGCAAAAGGTTTAATAAATATTTATACTAGTATAGTATTTAATTATAAAAATAAAGAAATTATTATTTGTAATGATGCTGGTAGATTAGTGAGACCATTATTAAAAGTAAAAAATAATAATATATTACTAACAAAAGATATTATAGATAGTGTAAAATGCGGGGAATTAGATTGGATTGATTTACTTACTGATTGTAAAATAGATAATGCAGTTATTGAATATATTGATCCACGAGAGCAAAATAGTAGTTTAGTAGCTATGACAGTAAAAGATTTATATAAACGAGATAGTAATTTTAGATATAACTATACACATTGTGAAATTCATCCTAGTACATTATTAGGAATTCTAGCTTCTTGTATTCCATTTCCAGAACATAATCAAGCGCCAAGATTAACTTATCAATGTGCGATGGGTAAACAGGCAATGGGTATTTATATTACCAACTTTAATAATCGAATGGATAAAACTGCTTATGTTCATACGTATGGAATGAGACCTTTAGTTGATACTCGTGTTATGAATTTACTAAATTTACATAAAATTCCATCAGGAGCTCAAGTCATAGTTGCTATTATGACACATACAGGATATAATCAAGAAGATAGTATCTTAGTAAATAAGGGTTCAATTGAAAGAGGCTTATTTCAAGCTACAATTTATCATACAGAGAAAGATGAAGATAAAAAGATTCATGGTGATCAAGAAGTTAGATGTAAACCAGATCCAACAAAAACAAAATGTATGAAATTTGGTAATTATGATAAAGTAAACAATAATGGTGTTATTCCTGAGAATACTAAAGTAGATGATCGTGATATAGTAATTGCTAAAATTCTACCTATTAAAGAAAATCGTAATAATCATACAAAAGTTATTAAATATGAAGATCAGAGTAGAATCTATAGAACACGTGAAGAAACATATATTGATAAAAATTATATTGAAAGAAATGGTGATGGTTATAATTTTGCAAAAGTAAGACTTAGAACATTACGTCAACCAGTAATTGGTGATAAATTTTCTAGTCGCCACGGACAAAAAGGTACAATTGGTACTATTATTCCTGAAGAAAATATGCCTTTTAATGATGATGGTATTCGTCCTGATATTATTATTAATCCACATGCAATTCCTAGTCGTATGACAATTGGACAACTTAAAGAAACACTATTAGGTAAAGTTTTATTAGAGTTAGGATTATTTGGAGATGGTACAAGTTTTGGTGAATTTAATGTTAAAGATATTTGTAAAGAATTACAAAATATTGGATATGAATCAAAAGGTAATGAAATATTATATGATGGATTATCAGGTGATCAAATGAGAACAAGTGTATTTATTGGTCCAGCATTTTATCAAAGATTAAAACATATGGTAAATGATAAACAGCATAGTAGAAGTATCGGTCCAATGGTAAATTTAACAAGACAACCAGCAGAAGGTCGTTCTCGTGATGGTGGTTTACGTTATGGTGAAATGGAGAAAGATGCAATGGTTGCTCATGGGGCATCTCAATTTAATAAAGAGAGATTACTAAGCGCATCTGATGAATTCAAAACCCAAGTATGTAAAAAATGTGGTCTTATTGCTGCATATAATAATAAAGAACATATTCATGTATGTAAAACTTGTGGTAATACTACAGAGTTTAGTAATGTATACTTACCATATGCTTGTAAATTATTATTTCAAGAATTAATTACTATGAATATTGCTCCAAGAATTTTAACAGAAAATTAGTTATAATTTATTAATTAAATATTTTATTTATCATTTTTTTTTATTTATCTATACTAAATATATAATGTCGTTTAATGGTCAATTAGCTTTTACTTATCCATACAGTAAATTATTAGGAGGTCGTCCTTGTGGAAGAACGCCAACTCCGCAAATTTGGGTAAATTATGGTGCTAATCGAAATAATCCAGTTTATAAAAATGCACCACGTGAAAATTGTAATTATGGTTTAGACAATCCTCAATATCGTTCTTGTACTCCACATCTAAGATTTAAGGATGGAGATAATGATTTAGTAATGTCTAGAGTATTTTTAAAACAGGCTAATAATAAAAAATTATATGTTGATGATAACAATGTATTAGTAACTCCTACAAATGTTGGTTTACAAGCTCAAGTTCCAGGAGGTGAATTTGAAATGAATGTTGGAGGACAAACCCCATTTAGAGCTTTAATGAATGCAGGAGATCCAGCACTTAGTGTTAATAAATATGCAGGTACAGCAAAAGGATGGGCTAATCCACTTAATGGTGGTGAAACCCCAGACCTTATATATGTAAATCCACCAAATCAAGTAACATCAACTAGAAGAGCTTCTAATGCTGGTGCTCTTAGAATGAGTGGTTATTTGCCACAAGCAAATGCATATGGAGCAGCGCCTGGCGGTGGTGGTCAAGCAGCTTTATGGTCAGGTAATCAAAAATGGGTATATGATGGTTCAGATTATATTACTTTTAAGAAATTACAGGCTAAAAATAGAAATTTCAATGATATATCTTGGGGTGGTGATCGCAATAATGCATCACAAAGTGCATTATCACGTGTTAGACGCTAAAAATAATAATTATTTAAAATATTAATTATTATTTTTTTTTATGTAAGATTCTAAATAAAATATAGAGAGCTAATATTGCTAAAGATATTTGTAATATTAGACGAAGTTTTTTATTACAATCTTCCATGCTTTCTTGATTATCTAATAATGCTTTACTATTTTTAAATCCTTCTTTTACACACCCATTACAAGTTCCATTTTGAAATGTAAGTGCAGCACAACCTCCACGACTAGTCCCACTAATAGGATTTGTACCGCCTTTCCATAAGCATGGTTCAACATTTTTAATATCGGTAAATGTTAAATGAGCAGTTCCCATACTTACATTATTTTTATTATCTCTAACTGGTAATGTAACAGATGCACAAGATGGATCTGTTCCTTCCATAAATGCTTGGAAAATTTGTAATGGATTTATATTAGCAGTACTAGACATAACACCTGGAACTATACCTACAATTTCTCCAAAATCCGTACCTAAAGCACCAGAAATAAATGGTATATCTCCACTAGGAATATTATCAACAAAAATAGATCTAGTAACATCTTCACCAGTAGTGACATCTTTACAAGTAGCTCCTGTTTTTAAAAAATATCGGTCACCAAGTGGATCATTTTCACCAGGACCCCTTTGTGCACCTCCAGATGCAATTAAGGTCTCCATATATTTGACCAAGCCAATGATATCATTACCAAGAGCACCTAAATTTCCATCTGCCGACATACCCATTTCTTGAGGTGCTAAAATCCATTTCCAGTATTCATAATTTGGACCTAATAATTCGGTTTCTACTTTATCTAAATCTTTTACAACATCTTTAAAAAAGTTAGACATATACTTATAAAATATAAATATTTTATTTAATCAGTTCTAAGTTTACCAGTATAAGCATTTGATTGTATTTGTGGAAGAGGATTTGGCATATCTTTTTTTGTAGTATTAGCAAGACTTAATCCTTTAGCCTGTAATTGACTACCAAAATCAGCTAATGATTGTTTAAGTTTTTTTTCACCATTCACAAGATCAGTAACTTTTTGTTTTAAATCTAAAACACTTTTTAAATTATTATTAAGTGTTTCTAATTTAGAGGTATTACTAGCTACCTGATTAGCTATATTATTGTTAATGTTATCTACATTTTTTTTTATAGATGATAACGTTGCACTATTTCGCATACCAGTAGTAGTAGGACCTTCTAGTTGAGGACAGTTATCTAGACCTTCTATGTTATTTTTATATAAAAATAATATTAATGATAATAATAAAAGTAAAAATAATATACTAATCATTATATATTATGATTATAAATTATTTAGGTTGATTAGCTACGCTATTAGCTTGACTTTGTAATTGTTGTCCTAATTGTTGTATACCAACTTCTGTAGTTTTTATACTTGAACTTAAATTAGCAACAATTTGTCTTAACTCATTTAATCCTTTTATATTAGTATTTATGTTATTAATCTGTGCAGTATTTGTATTAACCTGTTGTCTTAAATGACTATCTAAGTCAGATATTTGTTGTTGTAATGTAGAAATTTGATTACTATTTGTTATATCAGTACTAGTAGATCCTTTTATAGGTGGTGTGTCACAATTATCTAAACTTTCTCTCTTTTTAAAAAATGTTGAACAAAAAAATAAAATAGTAGATAATGCTATTAATAATATTATAATACTAAACATATATATTTATATATAAATAATATTTTTATTATTTATATATGGCATACATAAATTGTAAAAATCAAAATGTAGATTTTTGTGAAATAGAAAAACATGTATTAGATTATATAACTGAGTTATCTTGGAGACATAAAAGTTGTCAAGTAACTGATGTATCAAATTGCAATAAAAATTGGAAAACAGAAACACCTATATATGCTTTAGTTCCAACTATGTCTAGACCAATACCACAAATCAGAAGTTGGTGTGCTCCAGGAAGACCATTACCTATAATAAATAGTAACTCAAACTTTTCTATTAATGGTGGTATGATAGATCCTATTACAGGTAAGTATTTAACTGATATACAATACAATGGTCAATCTATTAATCTTAGTGATTACCTACATTATAATAATCCTAATGTTAAAATAAATAGTAAAGGCAAAATTGCTTGTGCTGATGAAGAAGGTACTTATCAACAAAATTTTTATTCAGGACCTGGTTGGAAATCTTCTAGAGTTCATGGTAGAACAAAAACGACTGCACTACCTCGTCCTATTAAGCATTGGCGGCGACAATTATTTCCAAGACAATATATAGATCAAGAAGGACAACCTTTACCAGATTTACCTATTGATCAAACTAATATTGATACAAATAAAATAACTAGAGGAAGACATTATAGTGGATTAAATTTATTTGAATCTCCAAACGGTTATACTATTACTAAAATTAAAATATTACAAGACAGTGTTAGAATGTTAGATAATAATAATAATATTATTGGTGGAAGAGCTATAAGTTGTAAACCTGTATGGGTAATAGATACTAATATAGATATATCCAATGATATATCTAACTGTTCAATTGTAAATAAAAGAACTACATTTACAATACCACAATGTGCACAGCGTAGTGCACTAATCCGTGCACGCCCAGGATCTTTTGTTAACAAACGTTTTTTTCAATATCAAAGTAATAAAGGTTACTTACAATCAAGAGCAGCTTTAAATTATCAAGTATCTATATTTTCTTATACTCCTTATTTATATAATAAAAATTTAAACAATCCTTCTGTAAGTAATGAAAGATTTAAACAAATATTATATCAGCCAAATACTTTTCCACCATCAACATTTAGTTTATATAGAAACAATCAAAGTATAAGACCAGGATTTATTATTCCTGAAATTAAAACTTGTTATAATGTTGACTCAGATATAAATATATATAGCACACCATCTGAAAGGTGTTTATGTAAACGATCTGTATCCTATAAGCCTTCAAATATTATATTCCAAAGAAACTCTGCAGTACAGTCTAGTAGTAATATTAAACGTAAAGCTCGTGCTGCTATAACTAGAAAACAATATAATATAACTAATATGTGGGGAATAACAACATCAAACAGTAGTTTATATACTTCTTGCTATCTTCAACGAACTACTATAAATGGAACAACAAAATGTTATAATAAAAATAATTTAAGATATCTATATGGAAGATAAATAGTTTAGGTAATACAATTAACACCTTAATAATTATTAAATTTAAATAATATATATTTTAATATCTTATTTAAATATATATGTCTGTAACATTATATAATACAAATAATCCGAAAGAAATTATCTTATCAAATTTAACTGAAAAAGATAGGTTACTAGGAGTAAGCAAAAATAAAGTAGATTTAGCTACAAAATCATTAGAAGCAACTAATGGAACTTCTTTACCTAGTAATCAGCAAAATATTTTAAGTTCTGGATTTCAAGGAGGTCAATATATTCATCCTGGTGGTCTATTTCATAATAATTGGAAAGGACTAGTTACAAATACTAGTATTGAATCTAATGGTGTTAATAGAGTAGGAAATATTTCGTCAATTCAAATTAAATTAAATGCTCCAACTAGTTCTCGTCCACAAATAAATTTTCCTAGTGATGGTTATACATACGCGCCAAATACAAGTCATAATCGAGCTCCAAGAGGTTTACCTAGTGTTTATAATTATGGTGATCCATCAAATAATTCTGCTCTAGCTGTTATAGGAAGATACACCGGTATATATACTACTGCAAGAGGTAAATCAGCGGGTAGAACGGGTTCTCTTAATCCTATAAAACATTGGAGAAAGCAATTAGCCCCTAGCCAAGGTCATATTACAGGTAAGCCTAGTCTAAATAATGTAATGTGGAATCCAGGAGGAACAACTTTAGATTCATCTTGTTGTGATTTAAATATAAATCAAAAAGATTGGACAAATACTAATAGCAAAGGAATGCTTAATAATTATTTAGTCGGTGGATATTTAAGTAATATATGTAGACAAAATACAAATAATGAAAATAATCCTAATGTAGGAGGATGTACAGTATTAAGAAATGAATTATCAAATTATCAACCGGTATATTTTAATAATCCCCAAAGAGTTACTAGGCCCAGATCTTCTCAAACAAAAATAAAAAAAAATTATTATACAACAGGCGCTGCTTATTTAAAAAGTCGTGTTAAATTATATGAACAAAATCAATTATTAAGTACAGTTAATCAAATGCCTGGCAAATCTAACGAATTAATTATGCAAAATGGTAAACTACTTGATCAAAAATTAGCACCTTCTAATCAAAATTGGATATATCCAAATAATAGTACAAGTGAAGGATCACAAGCATTTAATAGCACATATTGTGTATCCGATCCATCTGCATGTTGTATAAAGAAAAATGATATAAATAAAAATTGTAATGTACCAATTACTTTTAAACCAAATAATCCATTCTTTGCTAAACAAGGTGCTGTTGATAGTAGTACAAGAATTTTACAAGCTAAATATAATGCTATTATAACAAATAATAATGATTTTGCGCAAGGCGGTGATCCAAATTTTGTTAATGTAGCTGGTAAAGGAATGAATGTATACTTAACTGCTGGTAAAGAAAACAGTCAAGTAATTACACTTCCAGGTGCAACACCAGTTAAATATAGAGGTGATGCCTATAGAAGTCAAGCACCTTATTTTATTAAAAATAAATATCAACGTATCGCCGCTTGTTCTCAAGCTATATTAAATACATTTAATTTTCAATCTAGTATTCGTAGTAGACCAAGATTAAATGGAATAGGAAATAGAGAACCTTCTGGTGGTACAGGTCGAACTACTGTATGTTTTTTAAAAGTAAGTGATAAATTACCACCATATGACAGAGGTATTTAAATTATATTTTTTATTATAATAATATATAATTATGATTAAAAAACAAAGAATAATTTTTTTTTGTAGTTTTTTTTTATTTTTTATTATAAGTTACTTATTTTTTTATCTTTTTATAAGCAAATTAGTTATTAAAGAAAATTTAGAAAATATATCTTATATTGATATAATAAATAGATTATTTATTCATCCTACTAGATATAAACAAAAAAATACATTAAAAAACAATACTTATTTGGGTGGTAATTCTGGTCCAATTGTATAATAAATAAATAAATATAATATATTTATTTATTATATATGGATTTTTCTAATAATAAAAATATTAAATATATCTTATTAATTTCTATATCAATAATTGTTTTAGGTATATTATTTTGTGTATTTACTTCAAAATTGAGAGAAGGATTAGAAAAAACTGTAGGTTTGCATGACTTTACTAATTCTGATCCAAATATTTTACCTAAACCTTTGCCAGATAACTGTATAGGGAATGGATATTTTATTTCACATCCTGATTCAACTATACCTCTTGTAGCAACCGCAGGTTATTTACACAGTAACATAGGAGCTTGCGAAAATGAATGTACTCCAGAAAGAGGTTGTTTTGCTGTATCATTTGATAGTGCATCTAAAGATGCAATGAAAAAATGTAATATATATAGTGCTGCTTCTACTACTGGAGGAAATACTATAAAAGCAGGAACAGTCTGTTCAAGAGTTTCTCCTAGATGTGGTGTATCTGGATATAAATTAGATAATACTTCTCCTGAATTAGCAAGTGTAATAAAGCCAAGTAATGGTGGTTATTTTACACATACCAGTGAAGGTGCTTGTGCTATAGAATGTAATACTAGAGATAATTGTATAGGTTATCTATATGATAAATCTTCTAAAAATCATTGGAAACCATGTAGAATTTTTAGTAAAAATAATCCAGGTGCATCAAGTGGATTCCCTGTTACTGGTATATGTTCTAGAGATAAACCACTAGCTACTCCTGCAGCGACACCGCCCCCTACTGCGGTTCCACCGCCACCATCTCCAACTGGAGTTCCACCACCATCTCCAACTGGAGTTCCACCACCACCATCATCAACAGGGGTTCCACCACCACCACCTCCAACAGGCAAATGTTCAGTTTTTTTACCAGGAATGATTGCAACATATGGTATGGAATATCCTGCATACCTTAGTATAGCAACTATAAATTGTGCAAAAGAAACAACAGCAGAAGGTTGTATTTTTATGGCTCAAGCAGCTGGTTCAAAAGCACCATTATGCAGTTGGACACCTGCTACAGTTCCTTCTACTCCTCCGCCAAATCAAATTGCTCCATCGCCACCACCTTCTTCACAAACTCCAGCACCAAGTACATCAGAAAAACCAAATACTGTTATACCTGTTATTCCACCAGATCATCCAATACAAAAAAGAATAAATGAAGTATTAAATCCTATTATTGCAAAAGGAGCATATCAATCGCCACTACCAGTTGCACAATAATAATTTTATAAAATATATATAATTTTTATTTATTGTAAAAGACTGCTGTATCGTCGAATTGGCTCACCTAACTGACGATGTGGTGGTATTAGTATACCAGGTGGTAAATTATCAGGGTCTAAATGAGGATATGCTCGAAGAATTGCATTACGCAATAACTCACTATTACGTCTATTAACATAATTTACATTATCTACTTCTTCTTGAATAGCCTCTGTCATATTTTGACCACGTTGTCTTATTTCTCGTTGTAAAGGATGACTTGGTCTACCTTGGCGTGAAATTCTTTCTACTAAATCTGGTTCTACTGTCCCATTTATTCTAGCTAAAAGTTCTGTAATTACTCTTTCTCTCTCAATATTTGCAGCTTGTAATTCGCGCAGTCTCTCATTTAAATATGTTTTAGCCATAGTTCTACGCTGTTCACGCTCAACATTGTCTCGATCTTCAACTGGCTGATGTGATAAAACTTCAGAAAGTAAATCTGAATATTCATTTCTATTTGTTAAACCTTGAAATACTTGGGATAAAGCTGCAGCTTGAGCTGTAGTACCTACACCACCACGAGAACGTTTACGGCTTTTACGTTTTGTTCTATATTTTTTACGAGTCTTACCCATATTATATATAATAT
>Ga0180433_10002248_pt1 | contig 30164 bp, 25 predicted proteins | sample SS_ome_8_FD_132980 | JGI IMG/M metagenome (GOLD analysis project Ga0180433, IMG submission 132980) | Hypersaline lake sediment archaeal communities from the Salton Sea, California, USA - SS_1_D_1 metaG | ecosystem: Environmental > Aquatic > Non-marine Saline and Alkaline > Hypersaline >... | reverse complement strand
GGACACAATGTCGTAATTGCAAATGGAGAAAGAATAGCAAATGAATTTACCCTGGCAGAACTTGCAAATGAACCTTCATTCCTTGGAATTGCCAAACAGCTAGAAGGTGGCAAATATGGTGATTACGGAGAAATCATAATAAAGAAAAATTCAGATGAGCAGGGACTAACAGAGCAGTTTATCGAACAGGGAGCAAAGGTTTTCACATACCAGGGTGAAGAATTCCTTTTTATTCCTCCTGATAAGTTAGGCACGACTCATGCTGTTTTAAGTTCCCGAATTATTGATTTGGAAAATGAAGGTGCAGTATTCAAGATATATAAAGACCAGAAATATACTGGAGCGCCTGAAGCGCTAACAGTAGCCAGTCCTACTTTTATGATGGGGAAATATGATGGAGTAGACTATATCAAAAATGACAACGAAGTTTATCATGTTGTTCCCTGGGATATGCTGCCCGAAGACCAGAAGACGGGCTATCCGCTTCCATTAGGTTTCCCGAAATCCAAGAATTTCAAGGCATATACTACTGAAGAACTTGCCAATCTTCCTGCAAATATAAAAGAAAGTGCAGTTCCTGTGAAAAGATTTGATGACAAGATTATTATAGTCCAGGAAGGAGGCGCAGCAAAACTTGGTCTTGATCCAAGTACTGTAGTTGAAACAGGTTCAAGCAAGTGTGCTGAACATCTGCTTGACATGACTCCTGAGCAGATGAATGAGCAGATATGGGAACCAACAAAAAAACTTATTATTGAGCAATGGGATATAGAAAATAAGCCACCTGAAGATGTAGTGATACAAGAACCATCAGAGGATATGTTTCCCAGTGGATTTGAAGAAGATGTAGTTGAACTTAAAAAGAAAATTGAAGAGCAGCAAATAGCTGAGGAAGCCACACAGCCAACACCTGAATTTGGAGAAGAGCTTACACCGGAAGCTCCACCACCAGTTGAACTATTGGAAGAGCCAACACCAGTTGTTAAATCAGCTAAGCCTATGGAAACTGAAGATGTCCAGGAGGTTATGACCGTGCCTGTTGAGATGGCTATTCCTGAAGCAGCCAAAAAACCCACAGTTGAGGTTCCTGAAGTGGATGCAGTCAAGCTTCTTGAAGGCAATACAGAACTTAATACTGCATTGGAAGGAGCTAAAGAAGGCGAGGTTGCAAAATTCGTTGACATGTTTGCTGAAATGGATTCTGCGGAAAGAACTGCATTGGTGGAGTATTCAAAAACAAATGAAGAGCTTGACCATGTCTATGGGGTTGTCCGCGATGTCAACCTGCTTATTGAAAATGTTGATGCTATTTCACAGGCATATGGTGTACCAAAGGAAGAAATCGTAAAAGCATACACTGACGGCATGGGAGAAGCCATGTTTCCTGAATATGATGGGCGGTCTGCTGTTCTTGAAAAGCTTATTCCTGGAATATCCGAAACCATACAATATGACCAGGCATCAAAGAGCATACTATTTGATATCCTTCCCAAATCACAAGAGGTGCTGGGAGGGAAGATAACAGGATTGAAAGACTTGGAAGGAGCTACCGGGGCAAAAGAAATAACTGTGACTACTGCAGCAGGAGAACAGAAAAAATTCTATCTTAAGCTGGAGGATGTTGCATCTGAAAACCAAGGGGGCAACATAATGGGAGAATCAGGTTCCATAACTCCCGATGTTCTTCTGGATGGTTCTTACCTTACCTTCAAGAGAACTCCTGAGGGCAAGCGCTACAGGGCAGCAGATGGATATTACATAAGCGAGAACATACTTGATTCTGCTGATGTTACTGCAGGGTGCCCTATGGCAAAGATACATGAATCTGGAAATGCAGCCTTGAAGAAATATGCACAGGAAAATATTGGAGAAGTAAAAAAGAAGTACGGAAGAGATTTTGCTGCTGCGCTTGCTACTGGAACAGTTGACAGGCATTGGTTGAATGTCTGGTTCCTGAAATCGGAAAGCAAAGGCCATACATTTGGAAATATAGACCTTGATGGGGGCGCCTATTATGCAATTGAGCTTACTAACGATGGCAAACCTGTTCTCGGAATGAGCACTACGAATCCTTCTGACAAAGTGATAAAAATATTCATGGAGCTTGAGATGCCTGAAGTGATGAAAATGTCTCCTGAAGAATACAATAAAGCATTTGACAAATACAAAAAAGAGTTCTTTGCCGAAGACAGTGCATTCATGGAGGGAGTATTGGAATGGGTTGCTGAGCACCAGAACAATGCAGAATACAAAAATGCAATTATAAAGCAGTTCAGTGAATATGAAGGCGAGGTTGGCATAGCACACGGGCTAACAGCAGATGAGGAAGCAGCACTCGCGCGCGGAGAACCTGTTCTTGTAGAAAAATTTGCAGGAGAAAACGGTTCCTTGTTTGTTAATAAAGAAAATGCAAGGCCTAAATTTATCTCTGAAGCTTATCGGCTTATTTCAGATGAGCCTATAGCAGGCATTGGTTCATTGGTGGAAGATACTCCTTACCACATAAGCCCGCTTGAAGCTGGAGAAACTGCTGAAACTACAATAACAATAAATGGCAAAGACTTCAAGGTTGAACCTGCGGAAGGAGAAGTTCCTGAAGGTACAATAGTAGCTAAAAGAATAGGTGAAAATATTATCACAGAACAAAAGAATGCTCCCGATTATCTGAAGTCTCTTGGAATAGATACTTTGAAAACAGGTGCAATAGGCTGTTTTGAGGCATACATGAATCTTTCAAAAGAAGAATGGGTTGGACTTATGCAGCAGGCTGAAAAAATAGAAGACCCTATTGCTGCTCTGGCTGACCTGTTCTAGGCAGATTCTTTTTTTAGTTTGGATAAATCTAATCTTTTTCGCATTCCTGTGTCATTGACAATGAATGTTTTCTTTTCTTTTTTGGGAACTTTTTTTGCTGCTTCAAGAGTATCCTTCAATGCAGCCCTGAACTCATCCCATCCACCTTTATTTTCATGCATGGAAAAAACGGTTGATTTCACAGCTCTTTTTCTTGAAGTGTCCAGGAATGAAATGTAAGTGTGGCTTCCGCTTTCCTGTATCATCATGCAATATCCGGCATCAACATCTACTGCTTTTTCTCCAGATTCTCCGAAAAATGCCCTAATCATTTTTACTGCTTTGGAATCTTCCTTGTCATAAAATATGAAATAACCCTTTCCTTTTCTCACAAGCAATTCTTCAGGCATGGCAAGCATTTTTTCAAGTTCATTATCAATCTTTCCAATATATCTTTCCAGCATTTCCTTTATTTTTTTGGTTGAAACGAATCTCGGAGGTTCAGTCAAATCAGGTTCTATTTTTTTGATATCATCCACCCCTGCATCTGCTTTGGATATCTTTGAGTATGCCTTTATTTTAATGTTGTACTTTTTTGCAAGGTCCTTTAAGCCGTCCTCTCCTGTAATGAGTTCATATCTTTCCTTTATCCTTTCATCCTTGCCTTCCCTGCACTGCTCCCATGCCATGACAAGCAAATCGGCTACTGCAGGGCTTTTGATTATGGAGGTAAACGCTTCCATATCATTCTCGTCGCCGACTTTTTCAAGCCTGTCAATAAAATCAGTCATTGTATTTTTTAGGTAATGCAGGGAATATGCTATCCTCCTGGCTTTTGCTTTATCAGGAAACCTGCCATTATTTTCTGCAACATATAATGCGTTGTTTGCTGTTTTTCCTATTTCTATTACTGCATTCCTGATCAGACGGAAATCTTCAATTATTACTTCTTTTCTTTCGCTTAGCTGCTCGTTTCCTATCTTGGAAAATCTATTGGGGAAAGGGATGACATTGTCTTTTCTTCCGCGTCTTTTCCCGCTTCCGGTATCGCTTCTTGAAACCATGATTACCATTCCCCAACTAATATTAAAAATCAGACGCTGTTGGCCTCATCATCGATCAGAGGTTGTTCATATCATCATTACCTTATATTGGAGCAACCCCGATATTTAATCCTTTGTTTTTGGGCAATGGAAAAGATAGGCTTTAAATTCTCTCATAATACTATATTATTAGTGGTGAAAATGGCAATTTCTCCTTTTGAAGAAAGGTACCGGACAGAAATGAATGAGATATTCGAAGATTCAAACAAATACAGGAAATGGATGGAAGTAGAATATGCACTCGCAAAGGCGCATGCTGAGATGGACAATATCCCGAAAGATGCGCCTGAAAAAATAAAGAAAGCCATCGACAAGGTTAAGCCAGAGAGAATAACTGAAATTGAATCAGAAATACATCACGACTTAATGGCGATGGTTAAAGCACTTAGCGAGCAGGCGGGCGATGCAGGGAAATACGTTCATCTTGGGGCAACAAGCTATGATATAGAGGATACCGCAACTGCTCTAATGTTTATTGAAGCAATCGATATTCTTGAAGGACACCTTAAAGAGCTAAAGGATGTTCTGAAGAAGCTTGCAAAAGAGCATAAGAAAACCGTTTGCATTGGGAGAACCCACGGCCAGCATGCAACTCCTACGACTTATGGATTGAAATTCGCAATTTATTACCAGGAACTTAAAAGAAACCTGGACAGGCTGGATGAAGCAAAAGAGAATATTTCTGTCGGAAAGATGGCCGGTGCAACAGGTACAATGGCCACTTTTCAGGGAAATGGAATGAAAATGCAGGAGCTTGTAATGAAAGAGCTTGGTCTGGAGCCTGCAAAAACATCAAACCAGGTTATCCAGCGTGACAGGCATGCAGAAGTAATGTCTGTTCTTGGAATTACTGCAGGATTGCTAGAGAAAATAGCGAAAGAGCTCAGGAACCTGCAGAGAAGCGAGATACTTGAGGTTTCTGAGGCGTTTGGCAAAAAACAGGTTGGCTCATCAACAATGCCGCATAAAAGGAATCCGCATAAATCTGAGAGAGTTTGCAGTCTTGCGCGTGTAGTTAGGGCAAATGTACAGGTGGCATTGGAAAACATTCCCCTTGAGCATGAGCGTGACTTGACAAACAGCGCAAATGAGCGTGTGATTTTCCCGGAAAGCTTTATTGCAACTGATTATATGACAATCCAGATGACCAGAATATTGTCCAATCTTGAGTTCTTTCCGGAGAATATAAAGAAGAATCTTGAGCTTTCGAAAGGGCTTATTATGGCTGAAAGGCTTATGATTGCGCTGACAAGGAAAGGAATGGGAAGGCAGGAAGCGCACGAACTTGTAAGGACAATGGCCCAGGAGGCATTCAAGTCAGGAAAACACCTAAGGGATGTGGTTCTAGAGAAGAAAGCGGTCAGTGAAAAGGAAGCCGATGAGATATTTAATCCCGAGACTTATGTCGGTGAAACGGAAAAAATAGTTGAGAACGCGTTGAAGGATTAGTTTTTAAATAACACCTTCTCTATACACAACTGAGGGATACTAATGGTACAGCTTACTGGATCTAAGATGTATATTTTTGGTTCAATGGGAATTGGCATAATTGGAGCTATTTTTGCGCTTATAGGCGCTGCTGCGAACCCTATACTTTCTTTGATAGGCGGGCTTCTTGCAGGTGCAGGGGCTCTCGGAGGGGTTCTTTTCTGGAAATACGGATATATCATGATTCCGCTTATAACACAGAGAACAAAGACGATTATGCTTACAAAAGGAGGGTTTGAGGTGCCCCCTGAACAGGACGTTATTGTAAAAACTGCAAACGGAGTATTCTACGCTTCTGCATTTCTGGGTTTGAAGGTTTATGAATCTGCTACTGAAAAGGCTATGGAGGAGAATATAGCCTACAACCAGTACTTTGAAAGGGCGATTTCAAACCTTAAATACGTTACAAAGATTTCATACATGCTTTATGTCGAGGATATAGGTGAAAAGAGAAAAACAATTGAGACAAAGAGGGCAGAGGCACAGCTTCGCCTTTCAAGGGAAAGGGAAAAGCCCGAGCCTGATGTTCTTAAGATAGACAAATACGAGAGGGAAGTCGCTCATTGGGATGGACAGTTAAATAAGTTGATAAAAGGTGTCAAACCCATGGGTGTTGTTGCTTATGCTATGACAACTGCTTCAGGAATAAGCAAGGAAGCAGCAATTGCAGGCGCAAAGACACAGGCGAAAGAGCTAAGGACTGTTCTTGCAAACGCACTTAATGTTGAAGTTATACAGCTTCAGGCAGACGAGATGCTTAAATGCTTTGAATGGGAGAGATTTTACCCCATATCACCTCAGGAGCTTGAGGAGAGCGTGGTGTAATGGCGATAGGTGGCAGAGTAACATTATGTAAAATATCAAACAAAGAGATATCCAGGAGGGATATTCTCGTGCATCCTCCAGAGCCACCCCTGAACATCCTGTTTGCAGACCCGCTTAACGGTATTTATGTAGGCAGAACAAGAATATTCAATGCTCCCTTTTACTGGACATACAAGAATGTTGCAAACCCGCACCTGGCTGTCGTTGGTATCTCAGGTTCTGGTAAGAGTTATTTTGTAAAAACATTTTTGCTCAGGGCATCATATGTATGGAATTCCAATGCCCTTATTATTGACTGGGCGGGAGAATACAAGGACTGGGTTAAGGAAGCCAACGGAAAGGTTCTTTCACTGGGTAAGGGTTCATACCTTAATCTTCTTGATTTGGGTGGAATGAAGCCTTATGACAGGATAAAACAGGTTATGCGAACTCTTGAACTTCTTACTGACGTCAATGATTATCCTGAACAGAGAAGATTAACAGAACAGGCACTGGAAAAAGCATACATCGAGGCAAAATTCCAGATGGATGCAAGAGAGCAGAAAGACGAGCTTGGAAGGGGCCTGAATCCGCCTACCCTTAAGGATGTCGTAAGGATTCTTGAGGAACAGGCAACAACAGGAACATATGAATTCCCTGCAGAGCTTGAGAATGCTATTTACAGGTTAAGGAAATTCACAAAGACCGGAGAGGACTATTTCTCACAACAGAGTACAATCAAGCTTGAGGACCTGATTACCACTGGCCTGGTTGATTTGGATTTGTCCGGCCTGCCTGATGAGAGATTCAGGGCACTTGCTGCATTGACAATACTGCAGTTTATCAAGGAAAAGATGAGGCTTACCGGTTATGCATCTGCAAAAGGTGTGAGATTGTTCATAGTTCTTGATGAGGCATGGAAGATTGCAAAAGAAGACAACAGCGATGCGGTTATGATTGTCCGTGAAGGTCGTAAGTATAACTTTGGAATGATTATCGCATCCCAGAATCCAACAGATATCAGCGAAACAATCTTCTCAAATGCAGGAACGACATTCATATTCAAAATCAAGTTTGAAAGATTTTTGGACTATATGCAGGGATCGCTCAACTTCAGCAACTACATGAGAAATGAAATAAGCAGGTTGAGTGTAGGTGAGTGCGCAATCAACATGGCACTGACTACTTCGGTTCCATATCCGTCAACCTTCCTTCTTAACAAGGTGGAGGGTGAAGAGCCCACCAAGGAATACTTCCTTGACCTGGGCAATGTTCTGACAGACAAACAAAGGAGGGATGTTTCCGTGGCAAGAAGCGTATCATTTTTGAAGGATGATTTCAGAAGAAAACTGAGACAGTATGGAGTAGCTGATGACAAGATTGAGGACCTTACAAAGGCGTTCGACAGCAGCAACAGGCGTATGGATGTGATATCTTTCGTTATGAATCTTGAAAGATATGGTGTTGCTAGGAGGAACATAAGCGATTTCCTGAAAGATGCAGGAATAGATGATGCAACGATAATTAACATCTTCGCAAAAGTCGACCTTAAGAAGGGCGGAGGTACAGGCGGGCAGATAAGCCAGGTTGTTCTGGAGGAGTAGCATGAAGCTCTGCATAGAATGTGAAAAAAACGTTGAAGGCATGAAGGCGGTGAAGATAAGGGAAGACAATGTCATCTCCGCAATAAGAAAAATAAAACGCGCCTTGGGTGCATCAAAGGAAAATGAATTGTATGTTTGTGAAGAGCATCTGAAAAAACACATAGAAAGAAGAAAATCATTCCAGAAATCGCTGATACTCTTCGGGATAGCAGCAGTCCTTGTTTTTGTTCTGGGGCTTATTTCAATGATTCTTTCCGGAAGCTTCAATATTGTAGGATTTATTGCAGCAGTGATAATTTCAATATTCCTGATTCTTTTTGCAATAGTTTTCAAGTATACACCGGATGTTGCATCAACAACCCCTGTTTTCATACCTGTTACAGGCGAAAAGCCTAAAGAATCCGCAAAACCTGCAAAACCTGCAGAAAAGCCGGCAAAGAGAAAATCAAAAAAGAGGTGATTATGTGGTAGGAAAAAAACCTGTTAAAACCACGATTAAAAAACCAACAGTTGATGGTTTTAAGTTAAAAGGAAAACTTGAGGGAGACTTCAAAAAGATGGTGGAGGTTCTCCGTACTATAACTTTTATTGAAATCGCCCAGGAGAAGTCTGCGATTAACATATCCTATGTTGAAAGCAGAGACATAAACAAGAACCCTTATCTGTTTTCGATAATCAAGATAAAAGAGGATGAGGTGGAAGTGCTTTATTCAGTCACTCCTGAGATAAGCCCTACAAAAAGAAGGGTCGATGTAATAAGGTACCTGCTTAATATCCTCAGCCTTGTCGATGAGGAATATTCTGTGGATAACAAAATTTTATACCAGCTCCTTGAAGATTCCATGAAAAAGGTGATGGATTCGGTAAGTGTTGAATATTCAAGATTGTTTACAGAGCGTGATGCCCTTAAAAAGGACATAGCTGACTACAAAAAGAAGGTTGAAAGGCTTACAGAGCAAAATGATGCCCTAAGCAGCCAGAACTACGAAATAAAGACAGAAAATGATGAGCTCAAGGTAAGGCTTCAGAAACTTGAAAGCGTTTCTGATGAAACCCTTAAAACGAAGATACAGGAATGGATTGTTGAGCACAACGGCTCAATCAATGTATCTGAGTTTGCAAAGGTTTATTCAACTCCGGAAACAAAAGTGGAAGAAATACTTAATCAGCTGGTCAGTGAAGGATATCTTGAAGTTGTTGGTTGAGTCTTATGGCAATGAAAAAAATCAAGATACAGAAAAGAACATACCGTCTTGACATTAAAAGAAAATATCAAAATGTCAGGAGCTATAAAGTCAAGGTCAAACCTCCAATAGAAAAGATAAAAGAATCCCTGAAAAAGCTTTTTGCAAAAAAAGAGCCCAAGAAAAAATATGCAGCAAGAAAAAAAACATTTGTCCAGGAAAAAAAACCGGCTTTCAATTTTCTGCTTGCAGGTGGTGCTGTAGGGTTGGGCTTGATTCTTATATTTACGGTATGGGCATTTCTTACAATACAGGCTCTTCCCGCTACGGTAACTGAGGACCTTTCTGTTCTTGAAAAACTCAACATTGAAAACACAATCTATGGGGGAAACATCGTTACTGCGGGAGACAGATACGATGGAAATTATATCTCCTCAATCCTTATAGAATACCAGGCTGAAAACCTGAACAGCTATGAAGTTACTCTTAAAAGTTATGATAAAAAAATACCATCAGAAATTTTTGTTTTGAGAAGTGAAAGGAATTCAGCAAGCAACTACGCGGGTTTTATGCGTACTTTAAGGTCAATATTTTCCGAGAAAAATATTGTTATAAATGAGATAACTATTGAAGAGCTCGAAACCATGCCCAGCGGTGCAGTGGTAATAGTGCCCTCCGGCTATATTCCCAAGGAACTTTTAGGCAGCGGAACAGAATTGACACCTGATTCACTTGCTGATAAGGGAGCAGTAATAGTTTATATCGGAAGGCCGTTTACAAAAATGCTGGATGGGGTGTCTGTTGTAAACACACCTACGAGTATCAGGGAAAAAATACCCTTTACTTTTGATGAAAGGGCAACACTGTCTCCTTCCGGGAATATCTCGCTTTATGACCCATTATATGCAACTAATGCGAGAGGCAGCTGGTCTGGTGAACTGGAGTATGGTGCAATCAGCGTTTTGACAAAGGGTGACGGTGCGTTTATTTTTATTCCACAGACCCTGGAAGGAGGGTGGAGGGAAAATCCACGTGAGCCTGACAAACCCCCATACAAATATGCTGCAGAAGATGTTGCAAAGATGATACTTGATGTTTCTTGGGCAGATTCAGACAGTTCAAGGACATACCAGCTTTTTTCAAGCGAAACTCCTGAGGAAAGTATGGGTGGAAGATTTTACCTGTTTTCAAATCCTTTCAAGGGAACTGAGAAGTCAATAATCCTTGATTTCGCAGGACACAGAATTGTTGAAGGTGAAAACATAACTGTTGAGGACCTGAAAATAGTTAATGTTGAAAAAGAAGCGCTTGGAGAGATATTTATTCCTGAAGGGTATGCAGTGATTTCAAGCAGCATATCAGGAAGGGACGTCCGTGTGTACGGTGTTCTTTCAGAGGCTGAGCCCGCACAGGTTAACATGTATCTTGTTATAGAAGATTCTGAAGGTAATGAAGTTTACAGAATGTCAAGAGGCCGTGTAAATACACAGGGTGAAGAACCAGTAGATGTTCCCGTAAACCTTCCGAAAGGCGAATACACTATTAGTTTTATCGATGATTCCGGATATGTTTATGCTTCATCATATCTTATTGTGAGCAGTGTTGATATAGAGTTTGTAGCAGAGTCTAGGTCTATCTATACCTTCTATCTTACAATGGATGGGGAATCTATACCGCTTACTTCCATAAAAGTTACTGTTGACGACGGCGATTATGGGGTTTATGAATTTTATGATGTTGAAAAAACCGTCAGGGTTGATGTTGCTGAAAAAACAGGGGGCAATCCGCTTCCTGCAGGAGACCATGTGTTTTCATTTGAGATAGGGGGTCTTGTTGAGGATAAAGTGGTACCTGTAAGCACGAAACTTCCTCTGATATTTGAAAATCCGCTGTTTATCGGCTCAATAGTGCTGTCAATTATCATTGCCGTTGTTGGTATATTCTATTCCAGGAAGGAGCAGGTTCTTTTCTCAGTTGACATCCCTAATTTCCCGCCGATTGCAAGGCAGAAGATTCCAATATCCTCCGATGTTATAATGTCAATATTTGAAAAAGTTAATAATAATTATAAGTGGAAGTTCACACCATTGAGATTAAACGAGGTAAAAATAGGGTTCAAGGATATATATTACAAAGGAAAGCCGATTTACATAACTGATTATAATGCAGAATATATTCTTGAAAAGCTTAAGTCAAAAGGAAAAATAAAGTCAGCTCTTAACTATTATGCGCCTACCTACTGGGAGGAAAAAAGCAAGAAGAACATATCTTATCTTGCGCTTATGAGAAAACTAAGGGATATCTGCATAAACCATGCAATACCTTTCACATCACTTGACGTATCAAAAGATGCAGACAGTGAGGTAGATGTCATGGGACAGAAGATGTTCATACATTTCTACGATCGCTCAGGAGATATGCATGATTTGTTTGAAGGAGCGCTTTCAACTGTTTCAAAAGGTATAACCATTATACTTTTCAGGGATGAATTCGATAAAAGCAGGTTCAGGACTCTTCTTGATTCTCCCACACTTGCACAGCTTTTGCTTAAGTTCGAGGTCCAAAGCAGCTCTGTTCTCCTCCTTACCACTGCTGACCTGGAAAATATGATAAAAGAGCTTAAGACAATTTAGAAAAATCTAGTCAAGCATGCTCATTACAGGTTCTGCATTAAAGCCGTATTTAAGGAATCCGGCCTCCATCCTGTTCAGCCACCGGTATTCATCATGCTCTTCCCCTAAGATCACTTGGTCGCTATCTGTTTCTGCAGAATATACAAGATAAACAGAATGCTTTTCGTTTCCTTCTTTCTCATAAACAGCAGATGTTATTCCAAGAAACTCCAGGGGTTTTCTTATTGTTAGACCTGTTTCTTCTTTAACTTCACGGACAGCGCTGTTTTCAGGGTCCTCACCCCAGTCTACTCCTCCTCCTGGGAATTCCCATAATCCGCCTTTACGTTTTACAACAAGCACTCTGTCCTTATTTTTAACTACAACATAAACATTGAGTTCCTGAACCTTCAAAAAGTTCACCTTATTGTCCTGATAAAGCTTCTTGTCTGCACAATCCCTAGTTTTTGCATTTTATCTTCATCAAGGAATTCCAGGTTCTTTTCGCATATGTCGCATTTGAATTGCTTTTCGAAAGCGTCGTGGAAATTTACTATCGTTGAGACTCCGCAGAACGGACATACGTAAAATTCTTCATTGTTGTTCTGACTTTCGTCTTCAAATCTCCTGGTGTGCTCTTCTGCCCATTTTTCCATTTTGTCCTTGTTCAGGTACCAGCTGTATGAATACCAGCCTGTTTCCCCGTCCTTGTACCTGTTGTACATTACAAGGCCTTCACTATGGAGCTTGTTTAATGCTGCCCTTACGTCGCTTATCTTTATCTTGAGCTTTTTGGCAATGTCTTCGTCGCTTGAGGACCTGTCAAAATTCCTTATTATGGCAATGGCATTCTCGCCGCCTAAGTTTACCAGCATCTGCCTTATGAAAGGTCTTGAAAGGATTTCAGCAAGTTTTACCATATCCTCTTTGCTGAGTACGATAACTTCCTCTTTTTTCTTTTCTTTCTTTGGTTTTGCCTTGACTTTTATCGCTTTTTTTGTTGAAATCGTCTTTTTTGATTTTTTCAGCATAGGCTTTGATTTTTTCTTTCTCAGCCTTACAGAAGCGGATTTTACCTTTCTTATTACTTTCCTGGTTTTTTTGTCTTTTCTTGCCTTGACTTTCCTTACAGAGCCCTTCCTTACCTTTTTCGATGCATATTTAGTTTTTTTTCCTTTTTTCATCTTTTTCTTAGGCTTAAGGGGTTTTTTCAAGGGTTTCTTTCTGGGTTTAGGCTTTGTTTTTTTGGATTTCTTCTTCTGAGCGTGTTTTTTTCTATTTTTAGATGACAATTGACCACCATATATTATTTTGTTTTTTCTGATATTTAAATGTTTGTGTTTTAAGAACATTTATGGACTTGGAAAACTTCTGTTCATACGTAATAAAAAATGCGCCCCCACTGGGATTTCCAGCGTTTTGGCCCTAAAAACGCATTTGAACCCAGGTCTAAGGATCCGCAATCCCTTATTCTATCCATTTCAGGAAGCGAAGTGCTCTGAAACATACGAGGGCACTTGGCATCTGGCTGAACTATGGGGGCTGGAGATTTACATAAAGCGCAGTTTTTAAAAACTAATGTTAGATAAATACTTCTTACATTTGGTGATTTTAATGGGAATTAGACCTGCAAGAGCATTTAGAGACCCGGATAAGGTGGCATGGACTAGATATTCAAAGAAACCCACCAAGTCCTACATAAAAACAATGCCTCACGCTGACCTGCATCAGTTCAGGATGGGAGTTAAAAAGGATGATTACGACCTGGTAGTAAATCTCGTATCACAAAAAGCAATAATTGTGAGGGATAATGCTATAGAAAGCGCAAGACAATCTGCAAACAAATATCTGGAGGGGGCCATAAACGGTGCTTATTATTTCATTGTAAGGACATACCCACATCATGTAATAAGGGAAAACAAGATGATTGCAGGTGCAGGTGCTGACCGTCTTCAGAAAGGTATGAGGAGGTCATTCGGAAGGCCGAGTGACAGGGCTGCGAGGTTCGACAAGGGAACCGAAGTATTCACAATCTATACTTACAAGCAGAATATGGAACATGTGAAAAAAGCCTTCGAAAGGGCCCAGAGAAAGCTTTCCGGAACATACAAACTGGTTTCTTCCTGATTTTTTGTGGTATTAGGTGTGATGATATATTTTTAAACCTATTCCCACCTAATTAGTTATAGGTGATAATTCATGGATGACGACACTATCCGCACTGATGATGCTCTCATTAGCACAGATGTAGATAAACTTATGCGAATCATATCAGAAAAAAAGAAACTTAGCCTCGGCGAACTTCACAGGCTCTCAGGAATGAAAAGCAGAAATGCACTAGAAACATGGGTAAAAGTTCTTGAAGATGAAGGTTATGTCAGAATGGAATACGGCCTTATGGGAACTTATGTTCGCTGGGTGGGAATGACTTATCACCCTCCTTCTCCTGAAAAAGCAATGGCGGAAACGAAAATCATACAAACAGATGATTATGTTGATGAAGATGATGAACCCTCATTTAATGTAAACGAAGAGGAAAAAGAAGATGATTTTACTGTTGAAGATCCAATGGTTGACAAAGCAGATGAAGATGATTTGTCACCAGAGGAGCTACTTGAAAGGTATGTTAAAAGGAAAAGAACAGTTGATGTTGACGAAGAGGATGATGTAAAAGACAGCATCGTGAAAAACCTGGGTGAAGAACAGGAAGAACATTATTCTGAAGAAAAAGAGGAAACTGAGGATCAATCAGAACAGGAAGACCAGACAGAAGCTCAGGAAGACGAACTTACTCCTGCCACTATAGCAGAGGAGGAGACAATCGAGCCTGCAGTTCTTGAAGAAAGTGAATCTGAAAAAACAGAAGAGGGTGTTAATGAAGTTGAGACAGAAGAAATGACAGAGCCCGAAACTCCTGTTGAAGATGCAGAGATGGAGGAAATTCCGGAAGAAATCGAAGAGGTTTCTGAGCCAAGGTCTGTTTATGACGGAGATGTCAAAGACCTTATAGCTGCATACATGGAAGAGATAAAAGATGAAAAGCAAAAACTTGGACAGCTGAAAAAACAGAAAGAAATGTTCTACAAAGATGAGCTTTCAACCCTTGAAAGAAAAGCGGAAGGAGAGCTTGTTTCCTTTATGGATTATATACTTAAGCATGAAAATAAGCTTCTTGAAGTCAAGGAAGGGGTTATCGACCTGCCAGAGAAAATCCAGGATGCTGTAAAACTCCAGGATGAACTGGACAGGCTCAGGGTTGAAGGAAAAAAGAGCATGTCTGAGACCAAAAAAAAGGTTTCTGGTTTTGTTGACAATATGAAAACTTCTGAGAAACAGCTTAAAAATAATATTTCAAACCTGCGCTCTTCAATAGAGGAAAACGAAAAGAAAGTGGATGCTCTTGAAAGGCTCAGGGAATCAGTCGATGGAAGGTCTGAAAAGGTAATGTCATCCATGGAATCAATAAGGAACAAGGTAACAGACCTGAATGACAGGATGGTTTCTCTTGAACAATATCTTTCAGAATCAAGCAACATGAAAAAGGAGATTGAAAACGAGATAGAGAACCTGAAGTCTGACATACAGAACAAGGAAAATGACATTAATGAGATAGAGACGGAACTTTCAGAAGTGGCAAAGCTTTCTGTATGGATTAAAGAATACCTTAATGATTACGAAGCAAAGATTACTGATATAGATGCTTATGTGGAAAAGAGCGACCAGGAGATAGCATCGCTTAAATCAGCTGCTGAAGCAAAATACATACGCAAATATCTTGGTGAGCTCGAGTCTATAAGCGAGAGATATTCCGACAGTCTTGCACATGCGATAAAAACAGATAAACAGCTTGATGATGAAATAGAAAAATCAAAGCACAGAATAGCCGACCTTATAAAAGAAAGCCAGAAATTAATCAGGAAAGTGGGTGGTGAAGTTGAAAATAGCCCTGATTACGATGCTGTCAAGAAAAAGATAAGCAACAAGACAACAAAAATGAGAAAAACAGTTGAAGAGAAAGACAATGAGAAAGACAGTCTTGCTGAAATCATCAAGAAAAAGAAAAAAAGAAAGAAGTAGATTATCTTCTTTCCTGCTTGTTTTTGAAATATTTTCTAATTTCCAAATATACATAAAGCAAAATGCTTAATCCCACTATTACGGCCCAGTTCTCCATTGAAAGCGGCTTAACGCTGAAAAGCTCGTTAAGGAATGGGGTGTAAAGTATCGCAAGATGAAGCACTATTGTGAGTATTGTAGCATATACCAGCCATTTATTGTCGAATACTTTGGAGCCTATTGGCTTTTCAAGCGACCTGCATGCAAATGCCTGTGCTTTTTCAAACATGACTATCATCGTGAAAATCATTGTCTGTGCAAGAACCAGGTCTTGTTCATAGGTCATCACGAAAGTTGCAAGCATGACAAGGGTAATAATAACAGGATATTCTATAATGAAAAGTCCCATCCCTTTCCAGATGCTCTCTTCTTTTCTCCTTGGTGGCTGCCACATTACGCTTTTGTCAATAGGATCGGCTGAAAGGGCAATTGCAGGGAGGCCGTCCGTGACAAGATTTATCCATAATATCTGTATGGCAATAAGGGGCAGGGGCATTCCAAGAAGAACTGCCAAAAATATTATTGCTATCTCCGCTATGTTTCCTGATATAAGGAATGCAAGCGTTTTTCTTATATTCTCATAGATCCCCCTCCCCTCTTCAACTGCTGATACTATTGTTGCAAAATTATCATCTGTCAGAATAAGGTCAGAGCTTTCTTTTGCTACATCAGTGCCTGTTATCCCCATCGCAACTCCTATGTCTGATTTTTTTAGTGCAGGAGCATCATTCACGCCATCACCGGTCATCGCAACTATGTAGCCTTTTCCTCCAAGGGCATTTACTATTCTTAATTTATGTTCCGGGGAAACCCTTGCGAATATAGAAGTTTCTTCAACAACATCTGAAAATTCTTTATCTTTTATCTTATCTATCTGATCCCCTGTAACAACCTTGCCGTCCGTTATTCCAAGTTCATCTGCTATTGTTTTTGCAGTCAGGGGGTGGTCACCGGTTATCATGATTACACGTATTCCTGCTGTTCTGCAGAGGTCAAGCGCTGGTTTTACTTCTTCTCTGGGGCTATCTATCATCCCAACTATTCCTACAAAAATCATGTTTTTTTCTATATTTTTCAGGTCAAACTTTACACGGTCTATTTCCCTATAGCCGAAGGCAAGGGTTCTGTATCCTTTTGAGGTAAGAGAATCATTCATCTTCATTATATGTTTTTTTTCTTTGTCAGTCAGCTTTCTTACTTTCCCATTTTCAATTATCTTTGATGAAACTTCTATGACGCTTTCCGGAGCACCTTTAAGATACGCAACTCTTTTTTTGCCGTCCTTGTGTACTGTTGTCATTCTTTTTCTCTCTGAATCGAATGGAAGTTCCCCTATCCCCTTAAATTTCCTTTCAAGCTTGTTTTTCCACATTCCTGCCTTTGCAGCAAGAACAAGAAGTGCTCCCTCGGTAGGATCCCCTATAATGCTCCATTTGCCTTTTTTTATTTCACGAAAGTGGGTTGAATTGCATAGTGCACCTATTCTCATTAGCAGTTTCATCTCATCATCTGGAGAGGCCGGCTTTCCTTCACAGGTAAACTTTCCACTTGGATCATAGCCGCTTCCTCCCACCTTTATTATTCTGTTATTTGCGAAAATTCTTCTTACCGTCATCTCATTCTTGGTGAGTGTTCCTGTTTTATCTGTGCAAATTATGTTTGCAGAACCGAGAGTCTCAACAGATTTCAGCTTTCTTACAATTGCGTTCCTTTTTGACATTCTCTGCACTCCAAGGGCAAGAGCAATTGTAACTACTGCAGGAAGGCCCTCTGGAATTGCAGCGACAGCAAGACTTACCGCAGTAAGGAACATTGAAAATGGCTCAAAACCGTAAAGGATTCCAATAACGAATATGAAGACACAAAGTGCTATTACCCCCATGCTCAGCTGCTTTCCAAGTTTATTTAGATGGCCTTCCAAGGGTGTTTTTTCAACCTCAACAAACTGAACCATGTCTGCGATTTTTCCTATTTCTGTCTGCATTCCTGTTTTTTCTATTACTACAGTTCCCCTTCCTGAAACCACAGCAGTTCCCATAAAAACTTTGTTTACTGTTTTTGTGTCTTTTCTTACCGGAATGCTTTCACCAGTAAGCGGTGCTTCATCAACTGCAAGTTCAACACTCTCCAGAACCTTTCCGTCTGCAGGAATTCTGTCCCCGCTTTCAAGTAAAACAACATCCCCCGGAACAACTTCATGGACATCAATCATCTCTATTTCTCCATTCCTGAGAACACGGGTTTTTGATGAGATTAATCTTTTAAGGGCCTCAAATGCTTTTTCAGCTTTGTATTCCTGTATAAATCCAAGAATACCAAGCATAAGAACTATGGCAAAAATCATTACAGCATCAGTAATCTCTCCAAGAAAAGCAGCGACTATGGCAGCTCCTATAAGAAGTAGTATCATGAATTCTTTGAACTGCCTTAGAAACATCGTGACTATGCTTTCTCTTTTTGCTTCCTGAAGTTCATTCCTTCCATATTTTGAAAGTCTTTTGGCAGCTTCTTTTTCAGTAAGCCCCTCTATTTTCATATTATTCCCCGGCAGAAGCCTTTACCAGGTCAACAAGAGTTATGTTGTATATAAGAGACTTGCCTGCCATAGGATGGTTCTCATCCAATGTTATAGTGCTATTGGTGACATTGGTAACACGTACGTATTTCATGTATCCAGTAACAGGGCTTAGAGTATAATATGTTTTGTTTTCCTGCGCATCAACCATTATAAGATAGGTAAGATTCTCTGTTGTTGAAACTACATTATGAGTAAAGCCGTTGTACTCAAAGCTGTCTCCCGGCTGGAAAACATACATGATAGTGGCTGTTTCATTATCGAATTCATGTATGAAAACCCGGCCTATATCTGTTGTGAAAACAGTCCCATTTCCAATCGTTATATTCCTCTCTTCAAAATATTCTCTTGGAAGGGTTTCAAACGCGCTCTTGTTATAATATCTTGGTTGAGTGTAGGAAATCCCTCTATCATATTCACCGTACGCATCTGCAGGAGGAATTTCAACTGTTATTGTTTCATTTTCTTTCATTCCAACTATCGCCTTCACGAATCCTTCTATGTATGGGTTCTCCTCTCCAAGCAGAATATTTACTTCCAAAGGCGAATAATCCCTGAATGGAGTGTAAATTTCATTCTCCCTTGCAATTTCCTCTATGCTCGTATCGATTATATCACTGTCGACCCATAGGATATAATCCACAAATGCAGTATCCCCGTAATTCGCAGTAGGCTCTTCTATTGGCGGTTCTGGTTCCAGACATCCGAAAACAAACATTCCGAGTAAAAACAAAACAGCTATTTTTTTCATATATACACCTGTAAAAACTTTGGGGTCACGGAGATTCGAACTCCGATATGCAGGTTTCTTCGGCTTTTGTTGTCCATCAGGACAGATCTGGAGCCTGCCGTGATACCTGGTTACACCATGACCCCAGGATGCGACCGCCGGGGCTCGAACCCGGGTCACCAGATTGGCAATCTGGAATCCTAACCATTGACCGCCTTGCGGGCAAATCTTGAATACCCGTTCAAGGCTCTAGACTACGGTCGCGTGGTGAATATTACGTAAGGAAATAGTTTAAAAAACTGACGCGAGCTCCCTTAAAAACTCCTTAGGGTCCTCTGCTTTTACGAATGCTGATGCAAGCAAAACACCTTCAGTCCCAAGCTCGAGGGCTCTTTTCACATCTTCCTTGGTGCTTACTCCCGCACCGCAAAGGAGTTTAACGTTGGGGTTTGTTTTTTTCATGATGTCTGCTGCCTTTGTGATTACATCCGGCTTTGTTTTTGATACGCTTCTTCCGCTTCCTATAAGCTCAGGAGGTTCTATTGCAATGTAATTCGGTGAAAATGCAGAAAGCTCGCCTGATTCTTCAGGAGTTTCAGCACATACAACTGTTTCCAATCCTACGCTGTGGGCCCTATCAACAGCCTTTTTTACTGCATCGGTGCCTATTCTTTTTTCTGAATGGTTTATCAGGGAACCCTTGACGCCTATTTCTTTCAGAATCTCGGCAGGCACGCTTCCGGTATGTGCACCAACTTCATCCACATCAACATGCTGAGAGTAGATGTCTGAATATCTGTCTGCCGATTCCTTCAGGTGTGGAATTGGCGGGGATATTATTATCCTTGCTCCTGTTTCCCCTACAATTTCGCTAGCAATATCTACATAATACAAAGGCTTTTTGATGCTCTGTTCATATGTTTTCAGGTTTAGTAATATCATAAAAAACACCTTTATGATGTAATAGCCCCGAGCGGATTCGAACCACTGTCCCCGGGTCCAGAACCCGATATCCTTGACCACTAGACTACGGGGCTGTAATCTTTTCTATTTGATGATTAACATTAAAAACTCATTCCCGGCAGGTTTCTTTCCTTAAGCAGTATGTTGTGAATGCCGCTTCCATACTGTAGTGCCTTCTTTTTTCTTTTTACAGCAGTTTCAGGAACTCCCAGGAATGATGCCGCTTCTCTAAGAACTCCTTTCTTGAGTTCATACTCTTCTACTCTTATCTCAAGAGGAACTTTAAATACGAAGTCCGCGAGTTTTTTGTTGTGGAAAGGATATCTTGCTTCAATGTCAAAATTCCTGCATATTCTGCTTATCCAGTTTATCTCTCTCTGGTTTAATGTCCTGAATTCTTCTCTTACTATCGCATCAAGATCCTTGCCTTCCTTCATATAGGTGTAATATCGTTCATATCCGATGAATAATTCTTCTGCTCCTGCCCCAACAAGCAGAGTCTGGTGCCCTCTCTTCTTTGCTTCATTTGCGATTCTATGTATTGGAACAAGCAGTTCTACTTTTAGAAAATCTTCAGGAGTTATTTTATAGCATTTATGGTATGTTTCTATGATTTCTTCTTTTTCCATTATGCATCTTACTATGGGAAGCCCAAGTTCTCCTGCAATCTTTTCAGCATATGCGATATCTGGGGCACCCTCTATTCCAGCAGTGAAAAGTTCAACTTCTGCACCTTCATTCGCAATTTTTGCAAGCAGCGTCGAATCCAAACCTCCAGAGAAGGATACTGCAACCCTGTCTTCCAAAGTATTCAGAACAGAATCTCTGAGAAGCGAAGATAATTCTGGTATCATAGAAATCGTAAGTTGATATTTACTGACAAAGCTTTTTATAGGTTCAGTATTTTCTACCGTCTTGTCTAGGTATTTAAACCTTTCCAATTAAACTTCATACTCATGGGTTCAGAGTACGAGGAATTGCTTGACAATCTATATGGAGAGCTTCCTGAAAAAGTAAAGCATACAGAAAGATTCGAGATTCCTAAATTTGATTATTTCGTTGAGGGAAACAGGACAATAATCAAGAATTTCAAAACAGTTGCGGACAAGCTAAGGAGAGACCCTAAAATTCTCATGAAGTTTCTTACCAAAGAGCTGGCTGTTCCTGCAGAAATACAGGGAGAAAGGCTTCTTCTGCAGAGAAAGCTTGTAGGTGAAATACTGGATAAGAAACTTGAAGAGTTTGTTGCAAAATACATAATATGTAACGAGTGTGCCCGTCCTGATACTCATGTAGAGGAAGCAGGGCGCGGAGTGGTTGTTCTTGTCTGCGAAAGCTGCGGTGCAAGGCGCACTATTAAAGATTAGGTGATGATTTGGGTGGAAGAAGACCTGTTAGAAAACCGAAAAAGAAACCGAACAAAAAACGTGGCCAATCAGGCCCCCCTTCAGAAGTGAGGCTAAGGCTTCCCAGAGACAACGAAGTGCTTGGAGTTATACTTGCTGTAATGGGCGGAAGCAGGATGCGGGTTTCATGCAAAGATGGAAAAGAGCGTGTGTGCAGAATTCCTGGAAGACTTAGAAACAGGATGTGGGTCAGAGACGGTGATGTTGTTATAGTTAAGCCATGGGAGATAGAGTCTGACAGCAAAGGGGATGTTATCTGGAGATATACGCCCCTCCAGGCACAGATGCTGAAGAAGAAAGGTTATATATAGCCTTTTCTTATTTTTATCATGACTAAAAGACCTTCTAAAGACGATTTTCTTCTTAAGGAAAGAAGCAAGATAGAAAGCCTTGTGTTTGACAAAAAAACACTTCTCTTACTTTCAAAACTTATAAAGAAAGGAATCATCGCAACAGTTGAAAATCCTATTTCTACAGGCAAGGAGGCGAATGTTTTCCGCGCCACAAATCCTGAAGGCGATTATGTAGCAGTAAAGATATACAAAATTGAGACTGGGGCGTTTGTGAAGAGAATAGCCTACTTGGAAGGCGACCCGAGATTCAAGGACATAAAAAGAGACGAACGCGGGATGGTTTCTCTTTTTGCAAGAAAAGAATTCAAGAACCTTGAAGTATGCAGCAAAGCAGAGGTTCATGCCCCAAGGCCTTTTTACCTTCTTGAAAATATTGTTGTTATGGAATTTCTTGGAGAAGGTGAACTGCCATATCCAACAATGGATGTTGTAGGGCCGAGAAGTGAGAAAGACTTGGATTCAATACTTTCGGATATCAGGAAAATGTACATGGCGGGTCTTGTTCATGCTGATATAAGCGAATACAATGTATTGCTTGCAAAAGATGAGCCTTATCTGATTGATTTCGGCCAGGGTGTTCTTTTGCAGCATCCAAAAGCTGAAGAATTCCTTGAGCGTGATGTAAAAAACATATTGAAGTATTTTGAAAAATTCGGAATAAAAAAAGACTTCAAGAAGACTTTGGAATGGATAAAGAAATAGCTATACTACATAACTTCAGGCGTTTCTATCCCAAGAAGATTAAGTCCATTAGCAAGAATCAGGTTTGTTGCGGCAACTATTCCCAATCTAGTCTCCCTTTCTTCCTTCTTTTCAGCGGTTATTACTTTTGATGTTGTATAAAATCTGTTCAAATCAGATGAAAGGTCAAGGAGGTATTCACACAACACATGAGGTGATAATGATGAAGCAGAATGCCTTATAATTTCAGGAAGCGAATAGATTCTTTTTATCAGTTTTTTCTCATCATCGGTGAAACTGTATTTGCTGTTTATCTTCTCCTTGTATTTTGCTTTCTTCAGTATTCCGTTGGTTCTTACATATGCATATTGAAGATAAGGGCCGGTGTCCCCTTCAAGACTTAATGCCTGCTCCCATTCAAATGTAATTGTCCTGTTGCTCTCCCTGCGCAGCATTGAAAACTTTATTGCAGCAAGCGTTATCATCAAGGCAGTTTCATTTATCTTTTTCTCATTCCAGTCTTCATGCCTCTTTTTTATCTCATCCTTTGAAATTTCCATGAGTTTCTCCTTCAAATCCTCATAGAGAACCATTGTGCCTTCACGGGAGGACATTTTGCCTTCAGGGAGCATGACAAGTTCGTATATGAGATGATAGGAAGCTTCAGCAGCCTTTTCCATTCCTGCTTTTTCGAATGTTTTGAAAAGCTGGTTGAAATAAAACTCCTGCTCTTTTCCCACTACATGTATGCTTTTGTCCAGTTCATATTTTTCGAATTTCATTTTTGCAAGCCCAAGGTCCTTTGCAGAATACAGCGGATATCCCTCTTTTGTGAGCAGGACGAATACGCCAAGGTCATCATCTTTCAAATCCATGATTACTGCGCCCTGGTCTTTTTTTGCTATTCCTTTTTTCAATAACTCCAGTGCAACTTTCTTTCCAACTTTCTCTGTCTGGCTTTCAAAATAAAACTCATCATATCGTATCCCAAATTCCCTGTAGAATTTTTCAAAATCGTCCAGGCACCACTGCCTTGTCTTTTTCCACATCTCAGTTATTCTTTTATCTCCGGAATACAGCTTCAGATTTATATCCTGCACCTCTTTCTCAAGTTTTTCATTGTCCTTTATCTTTTTGGATGCCTCTGAATATACTTTCCCAAGCCATACGCCTTTTTTCTCTTCGGGCTCATGTTCCTTATAGAGATTAATGAAGCCCCAAAGGCATTTTGCCACATGGGGTCCGATATCCCCCTGGTAATTCGCCCTTATCACCTTGTTTCCTGAAAATGAGAGTATGCGGGAAACCGATTCTCCGAGCGAAGCTGTTCTTATATGGCCTATATGCACTCCTTTATGGGTATTTGCATGGAAATATTCGACCATCATCTGTTTTCCTTTTTTCTTTCCTTTCCCGAATTTCTTCTTTTCCTTGAGCATTTTCTTAAGTGCATCTGCATAAAATTCATCCGAGAAATAAAAATTAATGTAAGGTCCCTGTGCTTCAATCCTTGAGAAGTTTTTGTTTTTCTTGATTTTTCCAGTTATCTCTTTTGCAATTTCAGCAGGATTCTTCTTTTTCTCTTTTGCAAGTTCAAATGCAATAGTTGATGCGATATCAGAAACTTTTGAAAGTTCAGTTGTTTCAGCAGCTTTTTCAGCACTGCATCCTGCTGATTCTGATACGAGCTTTGCTGCTTCCTCCAGTATCTCTTTCATGGTATTCCCTTCTCATAAGCAACTTTGGCATCCTCAATAGGGATATTTACCAGTGATTTGTCTTCCCTTTTGATAAGCAGTCTTCTGTCTCCGCGTACCCTTCCTACACGTGCAACTACGGCTCCTTTCATCTTTGATTCGAATTTTTCAACATTTTCCCCTTTGACGCTTACTATGAACCTTCCAGGGGTTTCCGAAAACAAAAGAGCGCTTTCATTTGCAGTTGTAGCAGGAAGGGACACAAGGTCAAGTTCCGCACCAACTCCGGTAGCCAAAGCGCATTCTGCAAATCCTGTTGCAAGACCCCCGTCCGATACGTCATGCACTGATTCAACAATTCCTTCTGAAATTGCATCTGAAAGTTTCCTGTAGCTTACAACATGTTCATCGGTATTTATCTTTGGGGGATTGTTTCCCACTCCATTGAAAATCCTGTAATATTCGCTTCCGCCCATCTCCCCGCGTGTCGTTCCAACGACATAAATGATGTCTCCCGGGCGCTTGAATTCAGAACTCAATGCATTTTCAATATTGTCTATCTTTCCTACAACGCTTACAAGAAGAGTAGGGGGTATGGAGTATTTCTTTTCACCATCATAAAAGTCATTCTTCATGCTATCCTTTCCGGATATAAATGGAATTCCGTAGGAAGTTGCAACATCATAAAGTGCGATACATGACCTTACGAGATTTCCAAGTTTCTGCTCTCCGTCAGGATTTTTTTCTGATTTAATCGGGTCAGGCCAGGAAAAATTGTCAAGTGCAGCAAGATATCCGAACCTTGCGCCTGAAGCAATAGCATTTCTGACTGCTTCATCAAATGCCATTGCAGCCATCACATAGCCGTCCTGCACATATTTGGGGCATATACCATGCGCAATTACGATGCCTTCATTGTTTCCATAAACAGGGCTGACTACGCCTCCATTTCCCGGACCAAGCATTATAGGCTTTATTACGCTTCCTCCTTTCACTTCATGGTCATATTTTCTTACAACGGAATCCCTTGTAGTTATGTTGCTGGACGAAAGAAGCATTTTCAATATTCTCTCAGGATCTGTTTCTGTTATGCGCGGTTCAGGATATATCAGCTTTTTCCATTCTGATTTCAGTTTCATCTGCGGAACTCCTTCATGCAGGAATTCCATATCAAGATAAGCAACAGTTTCATCCTTGTACATCACATGGAATTTTCCGCTGTTTGTGAATTTTCCAACAACAGTGATCTCAATATCGTGTTTTCTTGCAAGCTCCTGAAGTTTTTCAAGATTCTCGCTCTTAACAGCGAGAGACATCCTTTCCTGAGATTCTGAAACGAGTATCTCCCACGGGTCAAGTCCCGGATATTTCAAAGGGCATTTGTCAAGATAAAGTTCACAGCCGTTTGAAAGCTGAGCCATTTCACCGACGCTTGAAGAAAGCCCTCCTGCCCCGTTGTCTGTTATTGCCTCATACAGCCCTGCATCTCTTGCTTCAATGCAGAAATCAAGCATTTTCTTCTGTGTTATCGGGTCTCCTATCTGCACAACACTCTGCGGAACGCTTTCATCGATTTGCTGGGAAGAAAATGTTGCTCCGTGTATGCCGTCTTTGCCAATCCTTCCCCCGACCATTACTGCAAGATATTCGGGCTCTATCACCTTTTCACTGGTTCGTCTTCCTTCTATTTCGGATGGCATGAACCCAACAGTTCCTGCATAAACAAGCGGACGGCACGTAAATCCTTCATGGAATACAATTGAGCCGTTCACAGTAGGAATGCCCATCTTGTTTCCTCCATCCTCAATTCCCTTTATTACCCCGTCATATATGACCTGCGGGTGAAGAACGTTTTTGGGAATCTCTTTTTTGTCAAGAGGACCGAAGCATAAAACATCAATGTTGGCAATCGGGTTTGCACCAAGCCCGGTTCCAAGAATATCCCTCTGCACACCCAATATCCCTGTCAACGCGCCTCCGTAAGGGTCAAGAGCGGATGGTGCATTGTGTGTTTCAACCTTTACTGCAATATCATAATCAGGATTGAATTTTATTATTCCGCCGTTGTCCTTGAATACGCTCACAACATACGGCTTTCTAACCTGCTCTGTTGCACCTTTTATGAATGTTTTGAAAACAGAATTAATTGCATGTTTTTCCCCGTTTTCCTTGTGTAAGATATATGCATTGAATATCTTGTGCTTGCAGTGCTCGCTCCATGTCTGTGCAAGCGCCTCAAGCTCTACATCCGTTATCTTGTTATCCAGCCCAACTTCTTTCCTTTCTTCTATAAATTTCTCTTCCTTGAATTGTTTCTTTATTGCCTTGAATTCATCAGACGATAATGCAAGCAGTTTCTGTTTTGCAAATTCCTCAAATCGTGCATTGCTCATGTGCAGGCTTATCTTCTCAACATTCGGCTCATGCTGGAATGATACTTTGGGAAGATAAGAATCAGGCATATCATCCGGCTTGAACACCCTTGCCTTTTCAACAAGAGGGTTATGGAGCATTTCTATTATCTTTTTTATTTTCTCTCCATCCAGCCTTCCATCTATAGAATAAAGCCGCGAATAGTATATTTCATAGTCCTTCCCTGTTTTCTCTTTAACAGCTTCCCTGGCTGTTTTACCTACATTATCTGTTACTCCCGGAACAAAGCCTATTTCAATTCTCCAGCTTCCTTTATGCAGGGGTTCAGTCGAATAGTTCTGTGATATGCTGTCTGCAAATACTTCCTTTCCAAGAATTTCAAGGTCTTCTTTTGAAATCTCACCGTCAAAATTATAAACGTCAGAAAAGGCTACCTCTATATCTTCACCTATTTCTTTTCTTATCTTTTCTGCTGTTTTTGCACCGGCAACATCCTTTATTCCTTCTTTGGTGCCTATTTCAATTCGCCCTGGCATGTTATGATTTCTCCAAAAAGGCTTTAATATTGTTATTTTTCAACATTCATCTCGGGTTCTATCCTTCTCCAGTTCCCATTCATGAAATGCCACAATTGTTTAACAGTTGAATCATAGACAAGATTGAACTTTGATGCGACCTCTTTTGGTCGGTCTATCTCTATAAGCGGGTACCTTCTCATCCAGTCTATATTCTCACGGAAAGGATTCCTCTCGATAACATAAGTCCTGTTCCTCTCCTTTTTTATCCTCTCGCACCATTCAACAACCTTGTTGATCTCTTCCTTCGTAGCCATGAATTCACCTTTTGATTATCATTACAATATCTTCATCAGCCAGTTTATGCACAAGCCCGACTCTCTGCGGCTGGTGCTTTACGCTTTTTCCCCAGACCATAGCATATCTGAATTCTTTTTTCAAATCGCGGTGGAGCTTGGCGCATACATCCCCCACAGTGGCGCCCCTTATCATAACCAGGGGAACTTCCAAGTCAGCCCCTTCTCTCTGCCTTTTTGTAAATATCCTCATCAATCCAAGCTTTTCATAAATTTCTTTCTTAAGCAAATCAAGATTATGCTCGTTTTCAGCAGATATGGGTATTGCCTCTTTAGGAATTGCTTTCTTATCCTTAAGCAAATCCACCTTGTTTACTGCCATAATTGAAGGGATGTAGACCCTGTTTCCTTCGAGAACGTCTATTAACTCATCAACTGTTATATCCTGGCGTATCAGGACATTCGCATTGAAAATCCTGTACTCATTCATCACCGCCTTTATTTCATTCCTGCTTATTTTCTTGAGTCTTCTGGAAGTGGTTATGGTAAGCCCGCCGCTGACCAGTTTTTTAATCACTACATCAGGAGGCTGCTGGTTCATCCTTATTCCAAATCCCCTGAGTTCTCCCTTTATTATTTCATAATCCCCCATTTTTCTGCCGTCAAGGAGAATAAGTATCAGGTCAGCGCTTCTTGTAACTGAAATTACTTCCTTTCCCCTGCCCTTGCCTTCCCGTGCGCCTTTTATCAGGCCGGGCAAGTCAAGAATCTGTATCTGTGCTCCTTTATACTCAAGCATTCCCGGTATGCATGTTAATGTAGTGAATTCATATGCTGCTGCCTTTGACTCTGCATTGGTTATTTTTGAAAGAAGTGTGCTTTTACCGACACTTGGCATTCCTACAATTACTACAGTTGCATCCCCCTGTTTTTTGATATCAAAGCCTGAGCCTTTTCCCTTTCTTGCTTTCAGTCCAAGCGCCTCTCTTCGCAGTTTGGCTATCTTTGCTTTCAGCTGCCCCAAATGAAATTCAGTAGCCTTGTTCTTCTGGGTTTTATGTATTTCTTCCTCTAGCTTTTTGATTTCCTCTTCAGGCGTCATTGTTTCAACAATTATAGTAAAAGATTATTAATCTCTTCTAAAACCGTCACGTAAAATTAGTAAGCGCTCCAGCCGGGGATCGAACCCGGGTCTAGGGAGTGACAGTCCCCAATGCTAACCACTACACCACCGGAGCAGGTAGGTTAAGACTTTATGATTTCTTTTTTTAATCCTTTCGCAGTTCCTAGTCGATTTCTCTTGACCAGTTTGTAGCCGGCTCTTCAGCCTTTAATACTGGTTTTTCCTTGTTTTCTTTCTTTGAGTCTTTTATCCTATTGATTATTGCATGAATTCCTGTTGCCGTGAGCATTGATCCAAACAATCCTCCAACAATCCACCATCCAATAGTTCCTGTGTCTTCTTTTGTACATGCAGGAATGAATGGAATGGATGAAGCTGCAATAGCAACACTCCAATACAATTTCTTTGCTTTTGATGCTACTGAACTTGGTTTTCCCACCTTTGTTGCCATTTCATTTGATTCCAGCATTCTTTCCTGAGATGTCAAATCCTTATTTCTCTGCAATGGCATCTTTTTCCTGTTTAACAACGAAGCTCGCTGTCTGAAAAATTGCATTCTAGTCATTTAGTTTCACCGTGCCTTTAATGTGTTTGAATATGTTTAAAAACTTATTTCACATCCCCCACACTTATAATGGTATTCTTCCCATCCTCCATAGAGGTGGTAATATGCCAAATGCAAAAATTGGAAAAGAAATAAGCTTTATGGCACCGGACAAAGTAGGACTTTTGAATGAAATAAGCACGGATTTGTCAAATGCAGGTGTGAACATCGTTTCTGTCTGCGCATATTCCATGGATGGAAATGCACACTTCATGATGGTGACTTCCGACAATGCAAAATCAACGGAAAACCTTAAGTCAAAAGGCTATGAAGTAAAGGAATATGATGTTGTAATGTGTGATTTGGAAAACAAAGTCGGGGCTATTTCTGAAATGACCAAGAAACTGACTGATGCGGGAGTCAACATGGATTATTTCTATGGAACGACAGGAGCATCTGATTCGCCGGCAATGCTGGTATTCAAATCAGATAACAATGCAAAGGCAGTTGAAGTTCTCAACGCCTGATTTTTTTCTTTTTTCTTTTCAGTCAATTTTAAATATCTTATTTTCCTTCTAATTTCATGACAGGTAAAAAGGTTAAGAAGAAAACGGAAAAGAAAAATCCAAAGCCTATTACAGTTAAACCAGGAAGACAAGTTAGAAAGTGCAGCCTGCTCAGAGCGGTCATAGTAGCTATTCTGATAACAGTTATAGCACAAGGCATACATATGCTCGAAGCTGCGCTTACCATGGATTATTATCTTGATGCAGCATACATGGATGTCTGGAGCAAGGTCATGATGCCCGAACCAGGTCCTCCACCGATAGAGTTCACTTATATGTCTGTCCTGTTCGGTTTTGTAACTGCGCTAATCTATATCTGGGCATATAAGCTTGTAGAGCCATCTCTTCTTATGCTTAAGTGGGTAAAAAGAGGTCTGCTGTTTGGAGCATTGCTTTTCCTGGTAGGAACAGTTCCGACTATGCTTATGCTTTACCTGATGGTTAATCTTCCTACTGCATTAATAGGCTGGTGGGGTTTGGGCGGTTTGGTAATAGCTCTGATAGACGGATTACTCATCTCAAAATTGTGTTAGTGTGGTAAAAAAAGGATATAGGTTTAAAATGCCTTTGCACCAAACTAGCTTCCGATGGCTTCAAAAAAATTAAAAATAGAGATGCCCAGAGAAATTCCTACACTT
>Ga0180433_10002247_pt1 | contig 30165 bp, 29 predicted proteins | sample SS_ome_8_FD_132980 | JGI IMG/M metagenome (GOLD analysis project Ga0180433, IMG submission 132980) | Hypersaline lake sediment archaeal communities from the Salton Sea, California, USA - SS_1_D_1 metaG | ecosystem: Environmental > Aquatic > Non-marine Saline and Alkaline > Hypersaline >... | reverse complement strand
GCTCATCTATTTCATTATCAATAATTCCTTCACCAGTTGCGCTCATAGATACATATTGTTCTTCACTATCAAGTGAAATTAATGTTTCTTCGATATCTCTATTTACTTTTGATAGATCCACATCAGGTGAACTGGTGTTAAGTTCAACTATCATAAGAGTATAGCTGGGATCCGATCCCTCTATGTAATCTGGTGGCAAGAATGCAAGAGTTGCGGTTTTTAAATCCTCAAAGAAAAGTGGTTTTAGAAAATATATGTTCTCAGAATAATCATCATCAGGTGCTTGATCAAATACTACCCAATTTCTCTCAATTTCTTTTAAAGAAATACTATCTTTTGAAAACTGATCACTATTAAGCATTTCAAATAATTCATCAAAATCTTCCCAACTAAAATTAGTAAAAAGACCTAAGAATTTTTCAGAAATAGGACCAAAAATTGGTCTGTTCTGAATAAAATCAGTTATATCTTCTAGATAATTAAGGTCAAAGATCACCCGATTCCAATCTTTATGAAAAAGAGGTGTTTGATATACTCTAACACCTGCTTTTGTGTTACCAATCTTTGCGGGTAGCTCCATACCATTAATTGAAGGAGCAATACCAAATTTAGCAAGTTCAGATGTATCAACTGTAATTTCAACTCTATTTTCTTCAGCGCTGAAATTTACATGACCTGTTTTTAAAGTAATTGGAAAAGAAATATCTTGATCAGGATTTCTGATCCATAAGTATACTTCTGATTTATAAGAGTTAAATAAGCTTTGATTTCTAATATTATTAAAAATCTCTCCAATATTTCTAAATATTCCTCCTCCTACCTCCCAAAGAGGTTCAGAAGGTTCAATATGTGCAGATATTTGATAATTGATATCTGCAAGCGATTCATCAGGAACTATTAGATTTTCAAAACTAATAAACCATTCCCAAGTGTTAATATTTCTATCTGGAGATAATATATTGTCCTTAAAAATTGATATGTCATAAACTTCTATTGAAAATTTAAATTCATCATCTATTTTATTGATATAATAATTTTTTATATCCAAACTATCAATGTTTTTGCCCTTGGATAAAATCTTATTTGAATCAAAATCTATTTCTTCATTACTATCATCATCTTTTAAAATTTTTTCTTCAAAAGTATTTATTTCTGCCATTAAATCATTATACGCAATAGTTATTTGTTCATCTGTACAATTTAAAAGCGTATCACCAAATTCTATTTGACAGATAATATCTACAAAACCTGCTATACTTGTAGTTACTTCAATTTCAGTATGCTTATCATCTGATTTTTGTAAAACTTTATATTCCTCTCTTAGAGCCGTTGGAGTTATAACATTATTAGAATTTTGATTTTCAACAAAAATCATGATTACTTGACCAGATTTACCAAATAATTCACCAACTCTTAAACTAGTTTCAACTATCTCATGATCTGGAAGAAAATCTTCAGTAGATGTTTCCATTTCTATAGAAGGAAGCAAGGTTGCAAAACCAATAGTAACAAGTAAGATAATACTTACTACCAGCCAAGGTCTTTTTTCAATAAAACCCCCAAATCTATCTAACATAGTAATATCTTCTCAATATCTTATTCGACTATTTTAAATTATTTTAAATTGATATTATACATTGTATATTATATTTGAAATATATAAAGGTTTCGGATAAGAACGGTTCGATACCGAAATGTTTATAAATCTGTTTAACATAATAATTACTAATGAGTTATCTAACAAATTTTGAATTAATAGGCGGAAAACAAAGAGGCATCCTAAGTATATACATTCTTCATTCGTTAAAAAATAAACCAAAATCAGGCTATGGGCTTATCAATGAAATTAAAGATATAACAAATGGAACCTGGATCCCAAGTAAAGGAACATTATATCCTTTATTAAAAAACTTGGAAAAAGAGAAATTAATTCAATTAAAAACAATTGAAGCTCGTGGTAAAAATATCTATCAAATAACAAATGAAGGAAACAAGATTTTAGAAAGTTTGATTGGACAAAAACAACAAATCGTTCAGAAATTCATTCAATTTAGTAAGTTAGTTGTAGAAATCTTAGGTAAAGAAAAAAATGATATTTTAAATATGCTTATTAAAATTAGAATAAATTCTTTGGAACAAGCAAGTAAACAAAGAGAAGAAGTAAAGATGATTTTAGAAGATTGTTTAAATAATTTAAAACAACTCGAAATTAAATAAAATTATTTTTCTCTTTTTTTTCTTTTCTCTAATATTTTTTCCTCTCTTTTATTCAAATAATTCATCCCTATTATTCCCAAAGATGCAAAAGCAATTGTAACGCCTGCTAGTATATAAAACGAAGTAAAAAGACGTGATAAGTCTGTAGTTGGATGCAAATCACCATATCCTACAGTTGATAATGTAGTAACAGAAAAGTAAAAGGATTGAATCCATGTCCAATCTTCTAAAAACCTATACATTATTGTTCCAAGCACAATCAATCCTAATAAGGCTGAAATTGCAGAAGCAACCTGTAATTTTAATCGTGATTTTAATATTGATAAGAACATATCAATTCAATATCAGTCAATAATATAAAACGTTATAGACTCTGTATCAAAAACTAAATAAATTGACTGAGAATGATTGATAATAATGAAAAAGGGTAGTTTATCTTTAAAGATAATAATTACTACAATAATTGGGATTGTTGTCTTTTTATTTCTTCTAAAAAATACTTTTATCACTAAATTCATAATTATATCAGCAATATTTGGACCAGGAATAGGTATATCATATGGATTAGAAAATCCCGCATTCAAACCCGGTGCACATCTTTTAACCTTGTTGATAGTCAATATTCTTTCAATTATACTTATTTATACAGCTTTAAGAAAATTGCCTTTTGAAAAGAATTATGAAAATAAAGTTCTCAATAAAATGATGTTACAAGTTCAAAAAAGTCAAAAAGGAATGGAAGAAACAATGGATAAAGTCTCCTCAAAATTGGAAAAGAGATTTGGTGACATTGGTTCTTATATGGCTCTCATTCTTATCACTTTTGGATATGGTGCCTATATTGCAGGAGCTATTGCATTTTTTGTAAATGTTAAGAGAAAACAAGCTATGATTTCAATTGCAATAGGCTCAATAATATCTCTTATTTTTTGGTGGTATCTTGCGTTAGGTGTGATTCCATTTATTACTCCCACAATGATTTTTTTAGTCATAACAAGTATATCAATAATGTTGATAGTCATCGGTTTTATTAAGGAGAAAAAAATGATAAAGGAGATAAGTGAACGAATATAATAAAAAATTAAAAAATTGTACTTTAAACCGGTATTTATTATTTTTAAAAACCAGATTCGAGCTGAAATTTAGGGTTTAAATCTCTTTTTTTACCCACAAAAAATAATCACATAAGAAATGTTGGTTTTTCTCCTGTTGGAACCATATGAATGCAGGGGAAGGGATTTGAACTGCATTTTAATGGCAAAAACAGGATGTTTCACCTGTTTATTCTTAATATGATTTATCATGATGGTCCAATGAAATTATTCTAACAGCGTTACTCTCTATTTTGAAAACTAATACAAAAGGACCAAAATGAATTCTTTTATATCCTGCTAGAACATTTTTTAGGTTTTTATATCGTTCTGGGTTCTGAACTATATCTTTAAGTTTCTTTTGAATCCTAGAAAAGAGTTCTTTATCTTTCTTTTTTAGCTTCTTCATGGATTTTTCAAATTGTGAGCTAAATTCAACTGTATACTCCATATTACAAACTCTCTAAATATTCTACAGAGTCTTTCTGATTGAATTTTTTGACATTTTTACCTTTTTTCATATCCTTCTCTATTCTTTGGTATCTTTCAACTTTTTCAAGAAATACTTTTTTTCTGATTAGTTCTAAAATAAATTCTTGAATATTTCTATAACCAAATTCTTCAGAGTGTTTTTTAGATGCTTTTAGTAAATTTTCTGGTATGGATAGACTTATTTGTTTCAATGTCATAGTACCACTAAATGTTTATATATACTTATATGTACGTAAAACTACATAAACTTTTCCTTCGTTTTAATATAGATATTATGCAGGGGAAGGGATTTAAGTTTAAAATTTCAGTTACAAAATCTGATATTATTCAAGATTCTTTGCAAATAAATAACTCTCAAATGCTGGTATTAACACGATTAATGGTAAAAAACTGAAAAGAAGGATAAGCAGGAAATTTTCATAAAATGGAATAATAAATGCTATCGCTCCAATAATTAGTAGGGGGATTGCCCAGAACATAAACCTTTTAGCACCATATTTATTGATATTATACCAATTTTCATCAGATTTAAATGATTCTGAAAATCGGAATCCATACCACCAGTTCATTTTTATTAAACCTTTCTTTAAAGGATAAGCTAATAATATCATAATTAAACCAATTAATATGTTTGTTACTCCCAATATGATATTAACCATTTCCATAAATATTGCCTGTTGTAAATCTTAAAATAGTATTTTATGTAAATATATTTTCATTATAAAAGATTTTTATCATAATAGATGAATTTTACCGGTATTTTAATGCAGGGGAAGGGATTCGAACCCTTGGACCTCTTCAGGAATAGATCTTGAGTCTATCGCCGTTGGCCAAGCTTGGCTACCCCTGCAGATATTAAAAAAAGAAAAACAAATACTTTGATATAAAACTTTATGATAATAAAAAAAATAAAAAAAAGTTTTTATTGAATTTTTATTAGTATTTCTTTATCTATTGTTGTAATTTTTGTTATCTAGAAAAAGATACAAGTGCATGTGATAGAATCAGATGCTGATCTTCCATGACTGTTATACACCTTTACCTTTAATGTATAAGATCCAATATAAATTCCATCCCAGTCCCATTCATATGGTGATGATCTATCTGTACTTTTTTTATCACCATTGATATAGAATTCTACTTTTTCTATTACAGCTCCACTGTTTGCACTGGCTGAAACCCAAGTTTCAACAGTTAGACCTGAGCCAAATATAAATGAAGAGTCATAATTCATAACTTTACTTCCCATAAAATAGATTCCATTTGTTGGTTTTGTTATTTCAATTTCTGGTACAGCATCTGTTGAGTCTATTTCAAAGTCAAATACTGTTGTGTCACCTATTTTAAATGTATAGCTTTGATGAAATGATGGAGGGCTTTCGTCACCAAAACAAACTATGTCAATAATTGATTTTACCATATTGCCACTAGTTGAAAAAAATATCAAGTCATTCCATCCATATTCTGATGTTATTTGTCCATTGGCCTCAATTGTTGTAGATAACCCCTGAGCGCCAAATGTAAGACTTGGGTTGTATGTTTCAGACCAATCGATAGAAAATTCAACACCTTCATATTCTCCTTCTAAAAGTGTTCCGTCTTCATTTAACTCCATAAATATATCATGAGTCCATTCAATGAAAATTTCTATATAATCGATTTTTTCTACTTCAAATAATAATCCACCTTGCCAATCAACTATATCAACTACTTCGTATACTTCACGATGATTGTTTCCACCTATTTTCCAATTTTTTATTAGAAGAAAGTCTCCTACTTCAACATCGTCAACATCTGAGTGTGAATAACCTATCCTCCAACCTGAATCATATACTTTACTCCAACTATATGTATCCCAAACTGTAGGATCATCCAACGATTGAGTCAGTTGGTTTTCAACTGCTTTTTCTTTTTCAACGGTTGCACTAACAGAAACACCGCATATCAAAAGCATACAAACTATACTTGCTATAGCTATTTTTTTTCTCATACATATCACATCATTTATATATTTTTTAATATACAAACTCAGTAATAATATAAAAAGGTTACCCTAAAAATGCCCAATTTTAGACAAAAAAAACTAATTAGAAGCATTTATAAAACAAACAACAATAACCCATAATTACTTCAATAAATATAGGTGGATTAATATGGCAGATAAAAAAGTAACAATCAATATTTCAAAGGAAATTTCAGATAAAATCAAAAAAAGGATTGAAGGTACTAGTTTTGAATCAGTTGATTCCTATATCGAATATGTTTTAAATGAAGTTATTTCAGATATAGAAGAGGATTCTGATGATGAGCTTTCTAAAGAAGATGAAGAAAAAGTAAAGGAAAGACTCAGAGCATTAGGATATCTTGATTAAAATCTGATTTTCTATGATTTGGTATATAGATTAATCAGAAATATATTTTTTCTATATAGATTACATGTTAAATGCTTATAATTTATAATAAATTCTAGGTTTTTAGAGGGAAAAAATAAATTGGTAAAATGTGAACGATGCGGCTATGAAGGTACAAACAAAGAAGTTAAGCGTAGCCCTAAATCGTTTTCTGATTTTAAGGAAAAATTCATCTGTTTTAATTGTTATAATGAACTTAAAGAAGGTTTAAATAAAAAAGTTGAAAAAACTACTGAAGTAATAAAACCCAAAGCAAAAAACCCAGATAACAAGGAATGCGGATATTGTGGTAGTCTTATTAAAAAAGATAGTGAGATTTGTCCTCATTGTAATTATAATATTTCTAAAAAAAAGGTTTTTAAGAGAGAAAAACCTGTTAAATTAAATCCAGATAAAGACCTTTTTAAAAAAGAAGAAACAGAAAGTTATTTTCCAAAAACAAATGATGAAATTAAAAGAGAACTACCTAAACGCTATCGTTATTTACCTATGGTGTCAGGTATTATTATTGTTGTTATATGTCTTGTTTTTGCTGGTCAAGCAGGTGTTTTTACAGGTATTTTTGAAGGTTCAAATGACGATTTGATATATGGATCTTGGGAGCTATCTGATATGCAAGGTACTAAAGATGATGATTTTGAACAAATCTGGACTTTTTTTGAAAATGATACTTTAAAGATTGAAACAGAATTTGATGATAACAGTGGTAGGTCTTTTGATATTTATTATTTAAGTTGGGAAATATCTGAAGATTTATTAATGCTTTATAGGGATTATTCTGATTTTGAAAAGGAAATGACTTATAATGTTGTTTCAAAATATGATCTTAGATTTTTAAAAGGTGGTTCTATTTTAGAGTTGACTTTTAAGTTTCTTGATCATAATCTTGATATTGATATGGAACTCAAAAAGAAGAGGTAGATTATCCAAATCTTCCGGTTATGTAGTTTTCAGTTGTTTTTTCTTGTGGATTTTCAAATATTTGTTCGGTTTTTCCAAACTCTATTAAATCACCCAAATACATAAAAGCAGTATAATCAGATACTCTTGCTGCTTGTTGCATGTTGTGTGTTACAATTACAACGGTATATTCCTTTTTTAGTTCGTGTATTAAATCTTCGATTTTTGCTGTGGCTATTGGATCTAGTGCTGAGCATGGTTCATCCATTAGTATTACATCTGGTTGGATGGATAGTGCTCTTGCGATGCATAGTCTTTGTTGTTGTCCACCAGATATTCCCATTGCAGATTGATCGAGTCTGTCTTTCATTTCTTCCCATAGTGCTGCGTCTTTTAGGCTTTTTTCCACGAGTTGTTCTAGTTTTTTCTTGTTTTTTAGTCCTTGCATTTTTGGTCCATATGCTATGTTTTCCCAGATTGATTTTGGAAATGGGTTTGGTTTTTGAAAGACCATTCCTACTTTTCTTCTTAGTGCTACAACATTTGCTGATTTTGAATTTATGTCTTTTCTATCTAGATATATCTGTCCATTTACTTTACATTCATCTATGATGTCGTTCATACGATTTAAGCATCTTATTAGTGTTGATTTCCCACATCCTGACGGTCCTATTAGTGCTGTTACTTTGTTTTCTGGTACTTTCATGTTTATTTCATTTAGTGCTTGTTTGTCTCCGTACCAGAGGTTTAGATTTTTTATTAGAATTTTTACGTTTAGTTTTTTTGATGTCATGTTTTTACCAAATAATTTCTTTAAAAATGATTTTTAGTGATAATATTTTATTTTTTCTATGTTTGCCATACCATAATTGTCAGTTACTTGTAGTATTATCCAGTATTTAGCATCACTTTTACTATCGTCAAATTCTGCACGCAATTTCCTTCCTTTACCACTCCAATTGAAAGTATCTGGATTTGTATAGTTTTCAATGGTCCAAGTCCAGTTTACGATAAAAGCATTTTCATCTGGATGGTCTGATGAGGACCCATCAAGTATTATGAAATCTGTATAAGATCCTGCAGTGCTGTTCCATTGTGATTCAGTTGTAACTTTTATAATAGCTGTTGGGGGATAAAACGTTCGCTCAAATGTATTTAGTAATCTCGTTGAAATCTCAAAGGTGATAGCGTCGTTTAAAGAAATTTTTTCATGTTCAGGAATTATTACGTTGTCTTTTTTTTCTATATCTTTTACTTCAATGTAAATATGTTCATTTGCATCAATTTGTAGATTTTGGTAACCCGGGTAAAAAGAACCTATATCGCCATCTTTTGGATTGGCTGTTTTATTATCATAGTCTATGTCGTCGTGTTTTATTGTTTCGTTGCTATTATTTTGATCATATGTTTTGTTTGTATTAAAATCTCTAAAAAGATATGGTTCACCTGAGTCATCAATTGCATATAGATAACCAAAGTTTCCCTCAGTAGGGCTAGCAAGTACATTATCAAGATCTGGGTCTCTATCGATTATTGATTCATTTTCACTATAATTACTATCATAATTTACATCATTGAAGATATATGGTTCTCCAAGGTTGGAATCGTTTGCATAAACTGCATTTTGTGTAAATTTTCCATTTGTATAATCAAGATTCCAAACCTCTTTTTTTGATGTATCTTGATTGGTTATTATAAACTGTTTTATTACATAGTTATTAAGGTGGAGATTTGTAATTATTGAATCTTCGTCATTTAGGTTTGTTATGATGAATTCAACGTTATGTAAATAATCTGATGAATTATATTCTATATTTTCTATTCCCATTATTCTTATGTTTTCTAGTTCTCTTTGTAGTTTTGCCTTCTCTGCTTCTTGGTATTCTTCTTGTTGTTGTGCGATAAATATTGCAAAAGTTGAGGCTGCAACTACAACTATTAATGTTAGCATAATTGTTGCAATAATCGGTGATACACCTAGATGGTTATTTGGTATTTTCTTCATGTGTTTTCTTATTTGAAACAATTTTGATTTTAAACTTAAAACTGCCGTAAATAAAATATTATTTCTATATAGCTATGTTCGGTCTATATAGTTTATATTCGATATTTTTAAATCATTATTATATTTAAATTTAAATTAATAACTGAAGGGGAAAAAATAATAATCATAGTATACTTTGGTTAAATAAAAATAGATTTAGGATTAATTAGCATGGGTATTAAAATCGATATGCCGGGTTTGAATAATTTTATTCCAGAGATTCCAGATGGTCAGATTATTCTTATTGAAGGAAAGCTTGATCCTATTAAAACTTTTTTTGTGATGCATCTTGGTGAGATTGCATGTAAAAATGGAAAAGACGTGGTTTTTATTACTTCAAAAAATAAGTACGAAATTAGGGAGTCTTTAAAAACAAAAGATTTTGGTGATGGTTTTAAGGTTATTGATGAAAGATCTTCCAGGCACTGGAAGGATTATATTTCTAATAATTCTGTTTTGATTATTGATTCTTTTTCGTATTTGATGCTTGATAAGACATTATATGAATTTAGAGATGTTATGGAAGATATGCGTGATGAGTGTAAGAAGAGAGGTGCTATCGGTCTTTTTACGTTGGTTGATGATATGCTTGGTGAAAAAGAAGAAATTACAACTGAATATCTTGCAGATGGAATAATTAGGTTTCTTACAAAGAAAAGCTCTACTGGGATTGATAGGTACATTAGGATTCCTAGATGGGTTGGTAATGTTTCGTTTGATGAAAATATTAATTATACATTTGATGGTACTAGGATGAGTGTTGACCAGAGAGAACGAGTAGTTTAATATATAGTTGGATTATTATATTTACAGGGGGAAGTTCAAGATAATAGTAGAAAAAGGAGCTTACGACCGCTATGGTTTAAGTGGGAACCCTTTCCGGGATTTATCAAGTGAGAGTGTTAAAAATATTGATTTGTTGAATGTGAATCAGGCTATTGATTTAAGTATTGATGTTTTAAGAGAAGAGGTTTTTGAAAAGGAGAATAAAGCTGCTGTTTCTATTATTGGTAATTATGGTTCGGGTAAGACTCATAGGCTTCTTATGATGAAGCACCATTGTGATAAAAATAATGTTTTTAATATATTTTTGGATATGACCAATGAAACACGTTATGTTGTTGCAGGTGTTTTAGAGGAAATCATCAATAATACTAGGTTAGATGCTTATGGTAAGTTTGTGAATGCTCCTAAGTGGCATAAAGATATTAAAAAACTTGTTAAAAAGGTTAAAAATAATTATAATCCTGTTGAAGTCGGGCAAGCTATAGTTGATGCTTTGAATTTTAATGCTCCATCTGTTCTTTTGTTAAATGATCTTCATAATCTTGAAACACCTGTTGATATGGATAATTTTGTGAAGGTTCTTCAGGAGATTATTGATCATAGTAATCCTGGTGTTCTTGTTATGATTAGTTGCAATATTAATTATTTTAATGAGTGTCTTAATAAGTATAAATCTTTGAGTGAGCGTTTAAATGAGATTATTGTCCTTGATGGTTTAAATAAAGATGAAGCAGGTCTTCTTCTTGCAAAGAGAATGCTTGAAAAACGTATGGTTGATAATTTGGAGCCTTTGTATCCTTATAATGTGGATTCTGTTGATGTTTTAAATGAGGTTGTTGGTGGTAATCCTCGTAATCTTTTAAGGATTGCTTCTTTTGTTATTGATCAAGCAGCTGATAGTAGGACTATGACTATTAATGAAGATTTTGTTCGTGAAAAGATTAATCTTTCCAAAAATAAGACTCTTGATGAGATTTTTAATGAAAATACTATGGAGCGAGAAACAATAAATCAGGCTGCTAATAAAGAAATTAAGCTTCCTAAAAAGGGAGTTATTAGAAGGATTGGTGGTCCTAAAAAGATTGTTACAAATACCAATAAGAGCATTGATTCTGTTGTTAATCCTTTTAAAAATAATTCTTCTTCAAATAGTAGTGTTAATATTTTTAAAAATCAAAATAGTAGTAATCCGATTAAGTCTTTTTCAGGTAATAATCCAGGTAATTCTGAAGAAGTTTCTAAAATGGTTCGCGTTAAGTGTCCTAAGTGTAGTAGGATTTTTACTTTTGAAGTGACAAAGGATGAAGAGAAGATGAAGTGTCCTAATTCTTCTTGTGATTTTGAAGGAGTTATTAACAAAAAAAGATAAAAAAATTTATTATTTACTTATTAGGTATTTTAGAGTATAAACTATCATATCAACTGCGCAAAGTATGATAATTATTATTCCAAATATATTGTTTATTATGTTATCTGGAAATATTATGAAAAAGTATCCGATTATTATGCATATGGCACATGTTAGATAGACAAGTATTGCTTTTTTTATGTCAATGTCTGTTTCGACTTTTAGAACAAATGGTTCTTTTGGTTTTTTGATTTTTATTTTTTCTTGTCTAACTTGAATACTTGATATTCCTATGAGAAGATATATTGGTGATAGAATTAATAGACCTATAAAGAAAACTTGTATTGGTGTCTCTCTCAGTATCGTAAGGCCAAAAAAATCAGAGTCTGTTAAAAACAATATATGATATGTTATACTAATTAATAGTAGGAGTATTCCCCCGAGTATTCCTCCATATACTGCATGTCTTCGGGTTCTTTCTTTGTTGTATTTCTCTGTTTCAGAATCAGGGTTTATTTTGTACATTTTTTCTCCTATTTTTTAAAATAACATTATAGCAAAAAATATTGTTGTTGCAAGAAGCATTATAAGTGAGTGAATCAGCCCATATTTTAATTTTCCATCCACAAATTCGCCTATTATTATACCTGTTCCAATTGAGTTTACTGCTACTACATGAAAGAATCTTCTTTTGAGAGTTAATACTGATACTCTTGCGCTTGTGTCTGCTGCTGCTTGTTCTGTTGCTGCAGCAAGTCCTTTTGTGTTTCCTGTTAGAAGCGATATGTCTAATCCTTCAAAGCTTGGGAATATTGTAAGAAGTAGATATATTATGATTACTAGTACTGCAAGTGATATGTATATGAGGGATGTTTGCATTGTTAGTTCTCTTGTTCTGTCAAGTTTGACTTTTATAAAATCATCCATGTCTTTTGCTGCTCTAAATATTACTGTTGCTGTTTCTCCCCCTATCTTTGATGCTTCGCCTATTATTGATGAGTATCTTCTAATTAGATCACTTTTAAATGATCGACCCATGCTTGTGATAATATCATCAAATGGCCTTCCTATTCTGATTGAGTCTGATGCTATTTTTAATCTTTCTCCAAGTGTTCCTGAGTCGGTTTTTGCTAGTTCTATAATTGCTTTTGAAGGATCTAATCCCCCTCTCATTGCATCTGCCATTTCAAATAAGAATTGGGCAAAGCTTCTTTCGTTTTTTAATATCTGTCTTTTTTCTAGTAAAGAATCTATTGCAAAGGGTGTGATTGCGATAAAAAAACCAGCAATAGCGACATATTCTAATGAAAATGGTGGTAGATCTGGTGTATTTTCTACATATAAAAATCCTAATAAAATAAATATTACTCCAAGTACAACTGGCATATATAATATTAGATATTCTTTTTGTAATGGGTGTTGTGCAAAATATTTTTCAAATGTAAATCCTCTTGTTTTTTTGAGTAATAGTATATACCCTAGTAACCCAAGCGATACTAAAACAAATCCTATTATTAGATATATTACTATTTCAAGTACATTTATTGCTTCTCCTTCTTTTAATGCAATAGGTTTTTCTACTCTAAAGCTCCATGTTACAATGGCTTTGTCTCCGTTTTTGTCTGATACTTCAACTGTTACATTGTGCATTCCTTCGTCTAAAGCAAATATTTCTGGTACTTTGTGAGTTAGTTGTGTAGATGTAATTGTTGTGATTTCATCCCAATCTGTAACATCAAAACCTTTGAATATTAGCTTTATAGAGTTTACATCAATTCCTGATTCAGCAGAATAATTTACTATTATTTCTGGTTGTTTTTCGTATACTGTTCCATTTGGTTTTGGTGTGACAATTTCTATTATTGGTCCTTCTTGAGCTTGCACTATCAATGAAACGTTGTTTATGGTAAATAGCAGTAGAATGATTGTTAGTGCCAAAGTTGTTTTTTTCAACTATCCACCCCTTGAATATGCAGTACTTATAAGAATACTTATGACAGTTACAGCTACTGGGATAAGCCCATATGCTAATAAAATCAGTAATGTGTCTGCGTCTAGTGGCCCCATTGTTGTTGATATTGCATTTATTAAAAATGCTGCTATTCCTATGAATAACACTCCGACTAGTACAAGGCTTATGTACATTTCAGAGTAGCTTGCTAGTTTTTCTGTAAATGTTTTTTGTACGTCTCTTCTAAGTTGTAGTGTTTGATCTGTTTTTTGCCTTAGGTATTCATCTAAGTCTCCACCTTGATGTATCATGTTTGATAGATCCCATAGTGCTTCACGTAGGTTTTCTGATGGTGATTCTCTTGCGGTTTCTCCAAGTGCTGTTACTATGTCTTTTCCTTCTATATCGATTTTGTGTATAGCTTTTTTGAATTCGTTTATCATATGTGGGTTTACGCCTTTTCTTTGTGCGATGTGTCTAAGTATTTTTATTGGTGTAAGACCAGTGCTTGCCAGAACCGATAGTTCACTTAATGTGAAGGGTAGTTCTTGATCGAGTTGTAGTTCTCTACTTGATATTCTTAGTTTCATTAGGAAAAAAAACATTGAATATGATAAAAAAGATGTAATTATTGTTAATACCAGAAAATATAGTAGCCATGATTCAATTGATAGTATTATATTAAAAATTATAAAAAATATTATTATTGATAATATTGTTAGTATGGTTCCAGTGACTATCATTGTTGCAAGAAATGTTTCGGCTGTGAATTTTAGATTAGCCATTTTTAGTTGGTTATTTAGGTTTTCGTGTTTTTTGGATCTTCTAAGTCTTGATCCAAGTAGTTTGTAACAAAAAGATTTGTATCTTTCGGAGAATTCTTCTTTATATTTTATTTCGTTTTTTTTGATTTTTTGTTTTTTGTTGTTTTTTTTGTTTCCCCTCATCACGTTACCTCTTTTCCATATCTTCGATTGCAGTTACTGGGTCTACATAGTACATGTTGATTGCTTTGCTTACGTCTTTATAATAATTTATGTCTTTTCTATCCATCGTCTTTATGTAGGCTTCTCTTCTTTTTATCTCGTTTACTAGCTCATCAATGTTTTTCCCTGTTTCATCTGCTATTTTTTCTAGTACAAAGCTTCTGCCGATGTAATCAAATGTGTCTCTTTTTGGGTTCCATCTGAATACTTCATTTGTCAAAAGATTGTTTGTTTCTCCTTCTAGTTCTAGTACTTCTACTATGTTTTTTACTCTTCTTACTCTTCTATCTTGATATTTTACTTGTCCTAGGAATGATACTGCATCTATACTTTGAAACAAAACTCTTGGTATGTTCATTGGTTCGCTTTCTGTTCTGTGTAATAATTCTGAGATGTCTCCTGCATGGACTGTTGCCATTGATGAGTGTCCTACGGCTATTGCTTGAAATAGCGTAAATGCTTCTCTTCCTCGTATTTCACCTACTATTACATATTCTGGTCTTTGTCTAAGTGCTGCCACCAGTAGGTCAAATAGGTCAACATCTCCTGGTGATCCTCCAATTCCTGATAGACCGGAGAGTCCTGATAGACCTGAGAGACCTGATGCTCCTTTTCCGTATCCTTTACGCGTTACTGATTGTATCCAGTTTTCATGTTCTATGTGTATTTCTGGTGTGTCTTCTATTGATACTATTTTATCTTCTGGTCTTATGAACATACAAAGTGCGTTTAGCATGGTTGTTTTTCCACTGGCTGTTCCTCCTGACATTAGCATTGATTTTTTGTGTTCTATTAAAAGCCAGTAGTATGCTAGTTCTAGTGGGTTTATTGATCCAAATCTTAGTAGATCGATTGGTGATATTGGGTCGTATGAGAATTTACGTATGGTAAATGTTGATCCTTTTCTTGTCACTTCTGATCCAAGTGTTAGGTTTATTCTGCTTCCATCTGCTAGCACTGCGTCAAGTATTGGTGAGTATACTGATATGTGTCTTCCTGAGATTTGTGCAAGTTTTAATATGAATTTATTTAGTTCCATTTCACTTGGATATCTTACATTTGTTTTCATTGATCCAAAGACTCTGTGAAATAGATACATCGGAATTTTTGGACCATTACATCCAATATCCTCTACAAATGGATCTTTTACTACGGGATCTGATCTACCTAGTCCAAAAAAGTCTCTGCTGAGATGGTAAAATAAAACTGGTTTTCTTTTTTCTTCTACTGGTATGTCAAAAAGATATATTACGTTGTCAAATCTTCTTTGCAGGTATTGTTCTAGTTCTGGTGTTTTTTCAAATGCTGATCCTTCAACAAGTGGTAGTCTTTCTTGGTCCATCGTATCTTCTATTTTTTCTTTGATTGTCTCAAGTGCTTCTTTTTCTTCATTTGTTAACATTGGTTCTTTTACTGTGTAGTTGAATTCTCCATCTTTTTTATTGAAGTTGATGTGTATGAAAGCAAATGGTGGATCTACTGGATATGTTATGTTTACATCCATTTTGTTTTTTGCTAGTTGTCTTCGCATGTGTGACATTTCGTTTTGTAAAACTATTTTTTCATCGGTTGATTTTTTCTTTAAAAATTGTAGTTCTAGTGTTTCTGCTTTCTGTCTGATTTCTTCTCTTTTTTGCTCTTCTTGCTTTTTTATCTTTTTATATTTAAATAAATTAGATAATTTATTAGATTTATTCATAAAGATTCTAGATAAATCTAGATAATATATGTTATTAAAAAATGATGTATATAAACTATATAACCTATATTGTATGACTGTAGTTTATTGTTTGATATGTCAATTAAATAAAGGTCTTTAGTTGCAAGAAATATACTTAGTTCTATTGAATGTATTTTGACAAGTTTATTAAATTTAAGCTATAATTTTTCTCTTGGACTTAGAGTCCTAATTTGGGGATTCGATGACACTGAGAAAAGGGTTTTCTCATGAGGAGAATTCTTAAAAATTAGAAAGGAGAAATAGAAAAAATGAGAAAAATAATGAAAAACGCAAAGGCAGTTTCGCCAGTAATTGCAACCCTTATGTTGGTCCTAGTAGCAGTAGGAGCAGCTGGTGCATTTTATGTCTGGCAAGCTGATTGGCAAGAAGGAACAACCGAAGGCGTAGAAAATGTAGAAGCAGGTAAAATCGAACTCGACATAGCAGGAAGCTCAACCGTCTACGATGTATTAGTAGAAGGCGTAGAAATGTTCATGGAAGACAACCCCGGATGGAAAATAAACTTAAACGCTGGCGGTAGCAGTGCAGGTATCGCTGGTGCTGGAACTGGTGTCATTGATATCGGTATGGCATCAAAAGTTGTCACAACTCCAGATCCAACCTACCCAGATATTCATGTATATACAATTGGTACCGATGATGTATCAATTATTGTATCCAACTCAAACACCCATGGATTATCATCCATAGATGCAAATACTCTATACGATATATATGCAGGGTATAACATAAATGTACGAGGCTCTGGTGGATATTCATTACAATATAGATCATCATGGGATGATGGAGATAATATCTTAGAGTGGGAAGAAATACCAAAAGAAATCGGTGGAAGTACAAAATGTGATGGTACCGGACAAATTGTAGCTTACGAGAGAACAGAAGGTTCCGGAACTGAAACCACATTTGCAACAATTGCTTGTGGTATCGCTGGTGCAGACCAACTTCAAGATGGTATGCCAACTGGTTACCCAGGTAACAGCGGAGTTTTAGGTGGTATGGAAAACCCAGATCTTCTTGCAGCAGTTGCAGCTGATGCAAATGGAATCGGATTTAACTCACATGGGATTTCTGGTGAAGCAGGCAGTGGTGTAAAACACGTTGCTTTTGGTACAAGCCATGCAACAGCTTTAACCTCTGGTAACCCAGGATATCTCGTAAACCGTCCATTGAACCTAATAACCGATGGAGAAAAAAGCGGTAAAGTAGCTGTTTTCATTGATTATATCTTAAATCCAGATATAAACACAGGACTTTTACCAGCTACTGGTTTCTCATCTATCTACTAGAAACCTAGAGAAGAGCTAAACTAAAAAACCCTCTCTCTTTTTTTTCTTTTTTTATTTTGTTTTTATATTTATAATCACTATATATGATATATACTCTATTGGGAAGAAGATTATAAATAATTGTCTTTTAAGGTAAATCATATATGAAACCACAATTAAATATTGATAAAAAATGGCTGATAATAGTATCTCAGTTTGTATTTTTCTTATTGATATTGTTGTTTTTTATACCTAGCTTAAACTTTGTTTATTCTATCATTATTATATTTTTACAAACGATTGGAATGGCCTTTATATTATTTTGGAAGAAGGATAAGATATTTTATATTATATGGGAAGTTCAATTGTTTGTAGGTTTATTTGGAAATGTTTTATTTCTTCAATCTGAATTAGAAACTATTTCTTTTTTAACGGTTTTTGGTTTGTTTATTGGAATTTTCATTCTTGTTTTTTTATATACATTATTTGGCGAAAGATCAATTAAAACCATTCTAATAATATTGTCTACTTCAACAACGATAGCAGTATTTCTCATCGTAACTTTTGTTGCAAGTGAAGGGATACCTGCTTTCCAGGAAAACGATCCTGTTGCATTTTTAACTGGTTCGATTTTCAATCCGTTTTATTCAGAAGCGCATGAAGAACATTACATTTTTACAACAACAGTAAAAAATTATGATTTTGAAATAAATCCAAGAGAAAAAAATAATTATGTTCCTTCAAACCAAGAAGAAAATATTACTGTTGAGTTACATAACACAGGTGGTAAAAGTATTAATATTTCGTTTTCTACACAAACTTCTGATCCAATTGATATAACAGATTACCCTGAAAGTATAAATTTGTCTGTTAATGAATATAAAACTGTGAATTTTACTGTTTTAATTACTGACGAAAAAAACTATTCCTTTGATTTGATAGCAGAGTCTGTTGAATCAGATATTGTTAGAACAATTCAAATTAATATTATTGGTTCTAAATATGGTGTCGATCTTTTTCTACCAAATAAAATAATATATTCCGATGAATCAAATTCTGTTACAATAACTACCCCCATTTATATATCAAATCACGGCATACTAAGTGATACTTATACAATTAAGATAGATGCCCCCAGTTATTTTCATCCTAAAATTAACGGTATTGATAACTCTTGGGATTTTGATAATTCATCGGGTATTATTAATTTGGATTCTGGTGAATCAAGGCACTTAACGGTAAAACCTATCATGACTGATTTAGTTCTTGGTACTTATTATCTTAATATAACTATCTTTTCAAATTCAAATCCATCTATTCAGGATGAGGCAGTACTTACTTTTCATTTTGTGCAAAAAGTAAGTTTTTTAATAGAAGATTTAGAAAAGAGTATTCCACCTGGTGGAGAAGCTCATTATGAAATTTATGTTAAGAAGGGTTTAATTGATGAATATTTATTCTCCATAGACGGTATATCTAATAATTTACACTCTCGTTTAATCCAAGATAAAAAAGTTATTATTAATGATGAAGGTTCCGCTACGGTAAATTTTTCTGGTAAGGAACAAATACTTGATTTTTTTGTTTCAGCTGAGAACACTGCAGGGGTAATAGTACAAAAGACTTTTGTGAATATCTCAAAAAAGGCTGGCCAACCTGAGTTTGGTATTAGCCATTTGATTATTGGTACAGTTATTACAAGCGGTATTGCAATAGCAATAGCTGGACCTTTGGGCCTTGGTTGTGCAGTTTTTCTTGCAGAATATTGTCCTAAGAGATTTAGAAAGGTACTTCGTCCTCTTTTTGATTTATTGGCTGGTATTCCCTCGGTTCTTTATGGTCTATGGGGCTTTTTGACTCTTGGCCCTTTGTTAGGTGAATATGTATATCCTTTGTTTGGTATGGAGCCAAGTCTTGGAAGAGGAATTATCACTGCTTCTTTAATCCTTAGTATAATGATTCTTCCAATTATAATTGCTCTTTCTGAAGATGCGATAAGATCTGTAAAAGAAGGTCTTAAGGAAGGTAGTCTTGCTCTTGGGACAACTAGATGGCAGACTATGAGGCATATAATTATTCCTCGTGCTAAATCTGGAATAATTGCTTCTATAATACTTGGTTTAGGTAGGGCAATTGGTGAGACCATGGCAGTTGCTATGATAATGGGTGGAGGTACTATGACTGCTGCAATTGCTTTATCTTTTGGATATAGTTATTCTCAGGATCTAGCAAGACATGGTCTTTTTGCAATTGCACTTATCTTGTTTTTCATGATTTTTGGTTTAAACATAATTGTGTTTTTTGCACAAAGAGAAAGAAAGCTTAAATTTAAAAATTCTAAGAGAAATATTTTTTCAAAATCGCTATCAAAACTTTTGTTTTTTAATTTTTTAGTTGGATCAGGTATTTCAAATGATAAAGAAGAAAAGAGCTTTGAAATATTTTCAAATAAAAAGATATCGTTTTTGAAGAAAAAACCTGAAAAAGAGGAAAAGAAACGTAAAAGTAAATCAGAAAAAATCGATGAAGAATTTAGTGTTAGTTCATTGAAAGATAATATCAAAAAAGTTCAAAAAAGGGAGAAAATCATTAAGATTTTATTAATAGCTGGTGTTATTGCTATAACTGTTGTTTTGTTTACGATTATATCTGATATTATTATTCGTGGTGGGTCAAATATTCAGCCTGAGTTTTTCTTTGAAAGAGAGTTTTCTGGTGGTAGATCTGGCGGGTATGCTAATGCTATAGTTGGTTCTATTTATCTTGTTGTTCTTGCGCTTGCTATTGCTGTTCCTTTGTCTCTTGCAACAGCTATTTATATTAACGAGTATGCCCGAAAAAGTAATATTCTTACAAGGATTATTTTGTTTACTTCAGATACTCTTGCTAGCACTCCGTCTATTGTTTTTGGTGCTTTTGGTTTTATGTTTTTTGTGGTGTATCTCAAATTTGGTTTTTCTTTATTTGCAGGGGGTTTTACTCTGGCTTTTATGATACTTCCTATTCTTATTAGAAGTTCTCTTGAGGCGTTGAGAAGTATACCTGATAGCTATCGTGAGGGAGCGTTAGCTCTTGGTGCTACAAAATGGAAGACTATTACTACAGCTGTTTTACCCCCTGCCTCTCCCACTATTACTAGTGGTGTTATACTAAGTATGGGCAGAACTATTGGTGAGACTGCTGCTGTGTTACTTACAGCTGGTTATACTGCAATTATTGTTGATTCATTGTTTAGTCCTGCTGCTTCTATGCCTTATCTTATCTTTAAGTATTATATTCAGGCTGCAAAGATTCCTATACTTGCTGAAAAGGTGTATTCTGCTGCTATGATTCTTATTGTTATTGTTTTGGTTCTAAATCTTTCTGCTAAATATATTTCAATTAGACAGTCAAAAATGATGAAAGAATAAAAAAAAAGGTGGTGAAAAAATATGTACCTAATAGTTGGCGCCGTTCTATTTTCTATTTTTGTTACGTCTATTGTTGCAATTATGCTTTTAGTTTATTCTAAGAGTAATGTTGCTAAATATGCAATAATTGCAATATCAGGTCTGGTTATGGTTGCTCATGGAAGTCGTGTTATCACTCAAACTATTATTTATCCAGATAGTTATTATAAACCAGGTCTTTTTGATTTAACATTTGACTGGCTTACATTGATTATTCTTGGGATTTTTGTTGCTTGGTTTGGATTTGGAAAGTTTTATTTGTATGAAAAAAAGCTTTTTGAAGAAAGGAAAAAATAAATTATTCTTTATTTAGACTGTAGATGTTTATATCTATTTTTTCTTGTGTTCGTAGATCGGTTATTGGCATATCGAGATAGATTGTTTTTTCGTATTTGTAGTAGTCAGTGAATTCGTGTGTTGAAATTAGGATTCCTTTGTTTGTTTCATCTGATTGTAGCATGTTGTATAGGTTTTTTTTGTTTACTACACTTACATTTATGTTTGGTGCCCAGAGATGAAGGCTTGTATGTAGATATTTCGAGTATACCTCTAATGTCATTCCTCCTCCTGAAAACATGTTGAAATAATCTTCGATTATAATTTCATCATTTGGATGGTTTTTGTTTAGATAATTTCCTATCTCAGAAATATTACTATCATCTACTCTATTATGCCAATCAACTTGTGTTTGAAAATTTATTCCACTAATGATTAGTGAAATAATTGTTACTAAAAAAATTAGATTTATTGTTGTTTTTTTATTGTCTATATATTTCTTGTTCTTTGGAATGTATTTGAAGATAAAATAAAGAAATAGTGGTAGCATAACTGCAATAGAAATTATTTTTATAGCTAGTAACGCTTGATTAGCCGCACCATATAATCCTATTTCATTTAGCATCCAAAACATATCCATGCAGTTCATGATTTTAAAGAAATTATCCGGAAAGAAAAGTGCCATAAAGATTGTTAAAACAATAAAAATAATTGCTATATGTAGGTTTGTTTTTTTTGATCGATTCTTAAGATATATATAAAATCCTATGATTCCCAGCATAAAAACAAATGGCATTCCAACTGATACATACCGGGAATAAAACACAAAATTTGATTTTATTATATGAAAACCCGTTAGCATTATTAGAAATGCTATTGTTGTAATACCATATATGATAAATCCAAGTAATGGTAGTCTTTTCTTTTCTAAAATTTTCTTATAATTTATTATAATAAACACTGCAAATGCTGCAAGTATTATGTATCCCATGAGTATAAAATATGATATTTCATGAGTTGTTATTTCAATAAATCTTACAAGTAGTTCACCGTTTTGAAATATTTCAAAAATGCTATCTAAATAGTTTTGAGCGTTGTATCCAAGTAGATCTGAATTATCTGAGATAAGTCCATAAAGAGCTATTGGTATAAATGGGATGATTCCTGCCGACAAAAACGCTGTTTTTTTGCATCTTTCATAAATAATTACTGAAAGTATTGCAATAATAAAGGCGGGGATCATCACAATTGCAATTGCTTTTATAAAAACCATGAATATGATAAAGATGCTTGTTAGAATTGAATAAAAAATAGATAGTTTTGGTTTATCTCTTTTTTTAATTGACATTATAAATGATAGACAAGAAAAGATGAAAAACAAGTATAGAGCTGTTTCACTCATTATCATAAAGCTATGAACTGAGAGTGTTGGGATTATACTAACAGATATTGCTGTTAGAAATGCTGTTTTTTTGTTTGTAAAGTATTTCATTATGAAAAATGCTGGAAACATTGTAAATGCCGAGAGGATTATTGTTATTCCTAGCATTCCTCGATATACAATATCCATGTTTGAACCAAGTAGATAGGATGGCGAGAGTAGATATGAGTATCCCGCAGGATAGGGATGGGTGAATGGTGTTTCACCTATTATTGGAAACGCACCTTTTGCTACATCACCAGCAATTACAACATAAGCAAATGCATCATGAAATATGTATGGTGTTTGAAATAAAAAACCGATCAGATATTTTATAAGTACAAGTAGTATGAAACTGAAAGTTAAGTAATGGATCCATCTGTTCAATTGTAAAAATTTTTTGATTATTGGAAAGTTTATATCTTTAATTTTTTTTCTTAAGTCTTTGTTTTTATGATAGATATATGAAAAAATAAACAAAGCAAGGATTAGTATTATTGTAATGATTATCCCTGATAGGTGGGATCCTTCTGTTTTTGATTCAAGGTTTCCTATTGTTATTTGTCGCTCATTTATTGTGCTTATATTGTTATTATCTGTTACTTTCAAAATTGCTTTGTAAAATCCGTTTTCATTGTAGTTATAAGTTGTATCTATGGGATCATTTGATTCCCAATCATATATTCCATCTCCATCAAAGTCCCATTGATAAATTGTAATATTTCCATCAGAATCATATGAGTTATCAACACTAAATATAATATCTTCGTTGATACCTGCTTGTATGTCTTGTCCTGCATCTGCTATCGGCCATAAATTTGTTGGTTTTATGTGTGAATAGTTTGTTTTTATGACAAATACGATTTTTGAATTAGTTTTTTGTATAGCACCTGCTAAAACATAATTATCTTCAGAAACTTTTTCAGATGAAAAGGAAAATTCATCATCATAAAGCGAATTGTGAGTATCAGTCCATTCCACATATCCCTCTCTGTTTGTTTTTACTAAATAAAAATCATAAGAAAGTGTATTTTTTTTATATCCTGTTAGAATAAATCCTTGGTCGTTACATTTTATAATTTGTTTTAAAATTTCTTCGTCTTTTTCACCATAGGTTCTATACCATATTTTTTCTCCATCTTGATCTGTTTTTAGTAAAAAACCATCAAATGATCCTGCCCCATATGAGTCAGTATAACCTGTAATTACTAGATCGCCGTTGTTTGTTTCTATAATTTTTTGACCGATATCAAGTCTACTTCCACCATAATACCTGTGCCATTTCACATTTCCTTCACTATCTATTCTTACAATCCAAGTATCTGTTGAGTTGGCATCAAAGGAATTTGTATCTCCTGTTAAAACAAAGTCATCATTTGAAGTTTGTATGACATCAAATCCTCTGTCGTTTCCATCTCCACCATATATTTTTGTCCATATGGATTCTCCATCTGAATCTATTTTTTTAAAAAGAACCTGATAGTCATATGTTTCTGTAAATGAGTTGCTATATCCAATTATTGCATAGTTGTTATCATCTGTTTTTATTATTTTTCTTGCATGATCATCTCTTTCTCCACCATATGCTTTATGCCAGAGATATTTTCCGGTTTTATTGAATTTAACTAAAAGAATGTTGAAATCTTGTGTAATATAGGAATATGAGTCACCTATCGCAAAATATCCATCATCTGTTTCAATAATTGAAAAGATTCTATCTTCACCGATGCTCCCCCATGTACTGTTCCATTGTTTTTCTCCAGAGTTTGATAGTTTTAATAAAAAGAATTCATCTGTAGTTTCATGTATGTATCCACCGATTAGATATCCTTGATCATTTGTTGTAATAATATCTTGACCGATGTTTTCTTCTGAAAATTCAAATGTTTTTTTCCAAGCAATAGGGTTTTTAGCATTTACAGTTTGAAAACTTAAAACGATCAAAAGGAAAATGAAAATTATTCCAAATATTTTCCTTTTTTTATACATCTAAATCATCTAACAAAAGTTTTATTCAGTGACATAGTCACAAAAAAAATCATTTGCCTCTTTTAATTTACCAGGACTTCCGATATCAATGTGTTTTCCTTTTAGTTTTTTAAATAAAACATTTTTACCTTCATCTATTAATATTTTTATCGAATCTGTTAGTTGATACTCTCCTCTTTCATCTTTTTTTGTTTTTTTAATTGCATCAAAAATTGAGTTTTCAAAAACATATATCCCTGCACTTGCAAGTTTACTTGGTGCATCTTTTTTTTCAGGTTTTTCTATAAAATCAATGATGTGTTTTCTATCTTCATCTGGTTCTATCACACCATATGGTGATGGGTCATCTACCTTAAATACTCCCACAGTGCACTCTGCTTTTTCTTTTTTATGAAAATCAATAATATCCTTAAGAAAAGTTTTTGGGTAAAAAAAGTTATCACCAAGAACTACTGCAAAGGATCCATTGGTCATTTGTTTTTTTCCAACTTCTATTGCTCTTGCAAGGCCTTCACGTTCGTCTTGAACTAGATAGTTTATGTCCACATCTAGTCTCTTACCAGATCCAAAGTAGTCAAGTATCGCGTGTTTTTTCCATCCAACTATTATTGTGATATCTGTTATTCCTGCGATTTTATATGCTTCTACGACATGTTCGATTGTTGCTTTTGTTCCTACTAAAAGTAGTTCTTTTGGTATGGCGTTTGTTATTGGTTTTAATCTTGAACCTGTTCCTGCCGCAGGGATTAGTCCTTTCATTTAATCATCTTAGATAGTTTTTACAATAATTTATCTTTTTAAGCTACTGGTTATAAAATAAAGAGACATATATAGAGAAAATAGAAGATTTATTTTTTAATAGCCAAATTTTCTTTCATATTCTTTATGTGGGAACCACTCAAGTATTAGGTTAATTATCATCAATTTATCTTCTAGGATTGAATATATTAATCTCCATCCATCAGGTAAGTCATATTTCCATAGATTTTTAATTTCGTATTTTTTAATATATCCTCTTGGCCATAACTTCCTTGGAATTTTAATTCCACACATTGGGTTTTTCTTTAAATCAGTTATTGCTCTTTTTATAAAATTGTATAATTGTTTATCTTCAAATTTTCCTTGTTTTAACTTATCAAAATCTTTTTCTAGTTTGGAGTTTGCAAAAGCAACATATATAGATTTATTTTTCATCGAAGTTTTACCCCTGAAGATTTAATTTTTTTAATCATTTCAGGGTTCCAGGTCCAAATGATTCTTCCATCATCATCTATCATGATTTTTCCTGATTGTTCCAGATAGTCTATTATAATAGAAAATGTTTGATACATTACTTTTTTTGGAAGAGCTTTCCATAGTTCTGTTTTTTTAGGATAATCCATCTTTTGAATTGTTTCTTCTACCATTAGAATTGTATCTAGTTGTGGGTAGTGGATCTTCTTTTTCATTTCAATGGACCTATTATATAAATTTATATAACTCTTATATTTAATATTTTCGTTTAAATTTACCATTTTATCAAAAATATATTGACTTTTTCCCCCTTATAAAATTGGAGGGGAGATAATTGAAAGTATTAATAAAAATACAATAATAAATTATTTTTTATTAAATTTGTATCAGATTTATTAAAGAATATAGTTTAATAAATAATATATATAAACTATATAAAACTAAATTTTCTATATACGCTAGTTATTAGAAATAGTATCCTGTATTTTGTTTTAACCTATAGTTATATGGGGGAAAGATCAAATTGGTTAGAGTCGTAGTTACAATTCCAGCGTTTAACGAAGCAGAGTCAATTGGAAACGTTATTAAAAGTATTCCAAGAAATATTGCTGATGATGTAAAAATTCTTGTTCTTGATGATGGAAGTACTGATAATACTTCTGATGTTGCATATGAAGCAGGAGCTGATCTAGTTGTATCTCATATTCATAATTTAGGTCTTGCGGCAACCTATAGAGATAGTCTAGAGGTTGCAACTGAAGAGATGGATGCTGATATACTAGTTAACATTGATGCTGATGGTCAGTATGAACCAAAAGAAATTAAAAAACTGATTGAGCCGATTTTAAATCATAAAGCAGATATTGTACTTGGTAGTAGATTTACGGGTTACATTGAAAAGATGAAATGGAGTAAAAAAATTGGAAACAAGGTTGCAACAAAAATTGTTTCTTCTGCTGCTGGTCAAAAGTTTTCTGACTGTCAGACCGGGTTTCGTGCTATTACTAGAGATGTTGCAATGAGAATAAATGTAACATCAGATTTTACTTATACCCAAGAAAGTCTTGTGAATGCAGTACATCATAACTTAAAAGTTGTTGAAGTACCAGTTAAATTTTATAAACGTGAGGATAGGAAAAATAGGCTTTTTGGTAGTGTTTGGAATTACGCGAAAAGAGGAGGATCCACACTTATCAGGACTTATATTTATCATAAACCACTCAGGTTTTTTTTGTATATTGGGGCAGTTGTTTTTACAATTGGAATTCTTCTTGGATTAAGAGTTATGGTCCATTATGTAACAACAGGATGGGTTACACCTTTTCTTCCAACAGCAGTACTTGCAACATTGGTTACAATCATTGGATTTCAAATAATTATATTTGGATTACTTGCAGATATGATTAGATCCAATCAAAATTTACATGAAGAGATGTTATATAGAATTAAGAAACAGAATAGATTTCAAAAGAGTTTAAATAGCCAAAATATAAAAAAATAAGAATATAAAATAATATTTTTATGGAGTTAAAATATGATAAATTCTAAAAAAATTTTAATTCTTCATAATATAATTGCTCCATATAGAATTCCGCTATTTAATAGATTAAACGAAAAATACCAGATTACGGTTTATTTTTGTAAAACAAAAACAAAAGAAAGAAAATGGAATCATTCAAATAAAGATTTTAATTTCAAATTTAAAATTTTACCTGTTTTTGATATTGGCCCATTTTTTTTCAATTATACAATTTTTTTTGAAATGATGAAAAATAAATATGATATATATTTGGTTTCTGATGATTATCCAATTGTATTATCAACCTTAATAACTTATTTCTTTTCAAAAATTTATAAAAAAAAGTTCATTATATGGTCTGAATCTATTGATAATAGATATATTAAAAATAAAAAATCAAAATTTAGTAAAAAAATTTTAATTAAATTACTAGATAGTTTTATTAAACTATATAGAAAGTATATCTATAAAAATACTGATTTTTTCATTGGGTATAGCAATAAAGCAAAACAATATTTATTAAATTTTAGAATACCTAAAGAAAAAATAATTTACGGTATTCAAGTTCTACCAAAAGAATTATTAATTCAACCTAATAAAAATAAAATCAATAGTAAATATAAAGACAAAACAATCATTTTATATTTAGGTTATTTAAGAGAGAATAAAGGAATTGGAGATTTAATAAATTCTTTTAAAATATTAAATAAAAAAGATACATTATTACTCATTGTAGGTTCAGGATCTGATGAATCAAGATTAAAAGAATTAAGTAATGATAATGAAAATATTTGTTTTATTGGATATTTGGATGGAATTGATAAAGCAAATATATATAATTTTGCTGATATTTTTGTTCTACCAACGTTATATGATGCCTGGGGATTAACAATTAACGAAGCTATGTTTTATGGTTTACCTGTTATTACAACTGATGCAGCCGGTGCATCAGAGTTAATTGAAAAGGCAAATAATGGTTTTATTATAAAACCTAATAATCCAATTTCTTTGAGTGAACATATTGAAATATTATTATCAAAAGAACAAATTAGAAAAGATATGGCAAAAAAATCATGTCAATTTATTGATGCATTTGATGTAGATGTTGGTATTAAACCTTTTGATATAGCAATTAAAAATGCACTGGGGGAATTGCATAAATGAACAACCATAGATTTGAAATTATTAAAGAATATATTACTGATAAAAAAGTTTTAGATATCGGTGTAGTTGATCATGATTTTTTAGATGGAAAGTTTTATGCTAGTAACAATAGTATTTTTTATAAAAATAATTGGCTACACAGATTAATTGTTAATTATTCAAAATCAGTTGTTGGCATAGATGTTGATAAGAAAGGTATTGATTTTTTAAAAGAAAAAGGATATAATGTAAAACATGCAAATGCCCAAGATTTCTTATTAAATGAAAAATTTGATTGTATAGTTGCAGGAGAAATTATTGAACATTTAACAAATTTTGAAGGGTTTTTCAAATCTATTAAAAATCATATGGATAAGAATTCGAAATTAATTATCACAACACCAAATGTATTTTTTTTCAGAAGGCCATTTAAAATATTAATAAGTGGAAAACCTCCAGTTAATCCAACTCATACATGCTGGTTTGACGAAATAACCTTAAATCAATTATTACAAAAATTTGACTTAAAAATAATAAAAACTTTTTATACATCAGATGAGAAAAGATACAGAATGTTACCATTGCCAAATAAATTAAAAAATACAACAGTATGTGTGGTTACTCAACTAAAATAAAGGTGTAAAAATAATGAAAATATTAGACGTAGGTAGTGGTCATAGACCATTGCCACAAGCAGATATTCTCGTTGATAAATATTTAGATGATAATAGTCATAGAGGTGGAAATTTAATTAAAGACCGGCCATTGATAAATGCTGATGTAGAATCTTTACCATTTGAAAATAACACATTTGATTTTGTTAATGCAAGTCAAGTTATAGAACATACAAAAAACCCATATAAAGCAGTAAAAGAACTAAAAAGAGTTAGTAAATCAGGACATATAGACTGTCCATCATATATAAATGAAAATATATTATTTGGACAGAAAATTCATAATTATGCAACAATAGTTGTATTTAATAAAATATATTTTATAAGAGCAAAGCATCCAACAAATGGACATAAGTTTCATAAATTATATAATGAAAATATAATTTTCAAATTTAGTGTTGATATTTGTGATATTTTATTCAACACTCATATTGTGCATTATTACTGGGGAAATGGCAAAAAAATTTATAAAAATTTTTCAAAAGAGAATTCAAAAACAAGAAATAAGATGTTAGCACATAAATTAAATTCTTCATTTGGCATTATTTTTCAAAATATAATCAATATAATGATGTATAAAATCAAATTAAATGAAATAAAAAAAACTAAAGAAATATTGAATATTCAAAAAAATGAGAAATATGACGGAAAATGAATTAAAAAGAACCTCAACACAAAATATTACAAAAGTATTTACAAATTCAGGAATATTTTTTATAGGTACAATATCCATAGTAATTTTTGGAACATTGTTATATAAGATATTTTCAGCAAGATATCTTGGACCTGATAATTTTGGTTTATTGTCTTTAGGAATTATGTTTTTAAATATTGGCACTATAATTTCAATATTAGCATTTCCTACAGCAATAATTAAATTTATACCAAGCTATCTTGTTAAAAAAAATATAAATAAAATAAAAGGTATTTTCTTTCTATCATGTTTTACAACATTACTTATTAGTGTAATAATTACAATTGTTTTATATACATTTTCTGATTATATTTCAATTAAAATATTTCATAATATTAAATTTTCCCAAATACTCAAAATTTTCTCTTTAGCAATTCCATTTTCTTCTATTATTGAAATTATAAGGCATATCTTTTTGGCTTATAAGAATGTAAAATATGATTTAATAATTAGAATATGTAGTAATGGAGTAGGAAAGTTAAGTTTATTATTACTGGTTATTTATACATCTGGAAATTTAATAGATATAAGTT
>Ga0180433_10002246_pt1 | contig 30173 bp, 33 predicted proteins | sample SS_ome_8_FD_132980 | JGI IMG/M metagenome (GOLD analysis project Ga0180433, IMG submission 132980) | Hypersaline lake sediment archaeal communities from the Salton Sea, California, USA - SS_1_D_1 metaG | ecosystem: Environmental > Aquatic > Non-marine Saline and Alkaline > Hypersaline >... | reverse complement strand
TAAAAAACAAACCAGTAAATTATTGGAAAAATTGGAAAAATATTAAAGAAGAACTTTTGTTAATTTGTGAAAAAATAAATAGAATGCCATCTAGAAAAGAACTTATAGAATTAAAAGGAAACAGCATTGTTTATGCTATAAATAATTTTTGGGGTGGATTAAAAGAAATTTCTAAAAAAATTGGTTTTTCAACAACTACATCATATAAAACTTTGTCTGGGAACCTAGTCTCAAGTTCATATGAAGCTTTATTAGACAATTTTTTATATATAAATGACATTAATTTCAGTTATGATGAAAAAATAATAAATTCAAAAAACTACAGATATGATTTTAAACTAAGAAACAAAAACAACAATTGTGTTTTTATTGAAATTTGGGGATATAAAAAAGATAATTCATCTCACTCAATTTCATACAACAAAAACAGAAAAGAAAAAGAGATTTTTTATAAAAAAAATAATTTAACTCTTATTTCAATAGAAGGTGAATTTTTTTTAAAAAATGATTTAAAAAACATAAATGATTTTTTAATTTTTAAAATGAAAAAATATAAAATAAAAAATGATAATTTTAATAAAAATTCACAAAAACTTAAAGTTTTTACAGGATATAACAAAAAAAGAATCATTAAAGAACTTGAGGACAAATGTAAAGAAATTGGATTAAAGAAAACAATAAGTAATTTTCCAAAAATAAATTGGTGGTTAAACAATGGATTTAAAAAACATGTTCATGTTTTACAAAAGAATAAAATTTCTTTCAAGTGTTTAGCGAAAGAATTGGGCTATAAACCAAATGTTTAAAAAGATATTCTTACACGAATATCTTTATTTGGAAAACGGACTTCATATATAAAGATTGGACCACTGAATAATGTATTGTCCACAAGATTAATTTCAGTTCTGTATCCTCCTGTTGCTGGAATTTGAACTTTTTCTCCTGTTGCTTGTGCACAAAGCACATCATTATATCCACCATTTTCCATATTATAAAATTTTATTTGAACAACATTAATAACTCCAGGAACATCTCCTATTATATTAGCCAACTGATGAACATATATATGCTGATTCATTTGCCATTTTTCAATATCAAAAAAATCAACTGCTTTATTTAAAGCGTTTAATTTTACTTCACTTACATTAAATGATTTATCTACAAATAAATCTAGTTCTACTTGTAAATTAACAAATTTGCCATCATTAATTTCAACAAAATCATTTGTCATTCTATATGCGGTTAAATATCTTACCAAATTATTTTTAACTAGATTTGATGATATAGATGCCAATTTACCTGTTCCATCTCTCGATAAAATATATAACTTAACTTTATTTTCATCTATTTTTCCGTGTATTCTGAAAGGCGCTCCAAATTCGCCAGGTATCTGGTATGCTCTAGCAATATAATCTTTTAATTCAACACACCTTTCTTGCGATGCAAAGTTTGCGGGAATATAATTTTTAACTTCATTAACAGAGGGTAATCCAAGACCACCCATTGCAGGAATTGGGTTGTTTGCTCTAGCAGAAGAAATAACAGATGCATTCAGTTCTGCATTTGGTCCTAATATTGTTGGATTTATATTGCTGATTTCTTGAAGCGTATTTGAACCAACATTGCTTAATGGTCCACCCCCTATTCTATATTTTACAAAAATAGTTGAATTGGGCATAATTTTTTCTCCGAGAGCTGTGTTTTGAAGAAGATTGGTAACATTTAATTGAGTAGAATCAGCACAACTTGAAGTCGAAGTTAAATTTGTAACATAAGAATCATAACTATTATAATCTGGGTCACCGCCTCCAAATGTTAGTTTACAAGCCCCATTAGACAAAAATTCTTTTATAAATCTTTTAGTTATTTCTAAATATCGACCATATTTGACTCCATTAACTATATTTTCACTTTCATCTTCAATAAAAATTTTATTATTTGGCAAATAATCAACCTCCCAAAATCTAATATCAGTGTCATTAAAATCTTCATACGTTGGCACGTCTGTGATTCCTACCTGACCTTGATATACAATAACACTTAAAATTTCTAAAACATTTGTTTCTGGTAATGTAAGTTCATAAAAAGGTTTTGATTCATTTGCAGAAACTTCCTTTTTAAAAATCCTTGTAATTCCAGCTTTTATTTTTTCTCTTTTTATTATTCTATATTTTATTAAATCTTGGTTTGCATTTAATATGGGTTCAATTTTTCTGTTTTCAATTCCTTCTTCGCTAAAATCATTAGAAAAATCAATTTCTTCAGTAGTTTCAAATGTTTGACCAGCTCCTTTAATTTTTACTCCACTTCTAAAAATTGGCAAATATGCTTCGTCTGGTCCAGTAGCTGTTGTTGGAACATCTATTGAAATATCTGCTACTGTAATAGCAGGTCTAACACCAGGAATTTTAAAACCAAATGTTTTTGCTCTCCTATAAACTGCACTGCGTTCTTTAATACCGTCTAAAAATAATTCATTGTATTTTTTATCTATAGTATAAGAAAGTAAATCTCCGACATATGCATTGAGTTCTAATAAAGCCATGCCAGGAGAAGCAATTTGAAAATCTTTCCACTGGTCTGGGAAAAAGAATTTAATATAGTTTTCTAAATCTGTTTTTATAGTTTGAAAATCTCTGCTTAGATAATTTATTTGTACTTTATTTTGTATTGATGAATTATTATTCATTTTAATTAAATTTATTATTGTTCAATCGGCATTGAAATACTGATTTCATCTGATATTTCTCCTAATTCAAGTATAAAATATTTAATTTTAGTTTCTAATAAATGTAAATCTTCATTAAAAGTAAAAGCAATATCTTCTACAGAAATCTCTGGGATATATTTTCCAATTTTTTCAATTAATTTATCTCTTAATTCTTCTTCTGATATTTCATCCCATGGTTCCATTATATAATCATATAATGGAGAATAAAAATCATTATGCATTAATCTTTGACCCTTTCTCATTGTTAATAAAGAAATTAAATTGCTTCTGATAGCTTCTTGTGTAGTTTTGTTTACATCAAAAATACCGCCTTCTGTTGTTTCGCCAAAAGGAAATTTTATGCTTATTGATTCCATTATAAATTAATCTTATCTAAATATAAATATTTTTTAAAAAAAAATAAATAACAATCATTAACAGATTTTAATTAAAACAACATATTTATTAAAAAAGAATTTTTATAATGAGTATATATAAAATTTATCCTTCAAAAAGTAATACAATTGCTAGTGGTATTTATGCATTATATAATTCAGGACAAAATGCTGTTACTGATTTGTGGTATGGAGGTGGTAAAAGTAGTGAGCTTTATAAAAGAAATTCAATTTCCCGTTTTATAGTGAAATTTGATTTAACTGATTTGCAGAGCAAATTAAACTCAAAAGAAATCAATCAAGACTTAGTTGTTTCTTATAAATTAAAGCTTAAAAATGCTATACCTAAAGACAGAATATTAGAAAATGAATATGAATTTGATAGATTATATAAAAAAATTTCAGCATCTTTTGATTTAATATGTTTTCCAATAAATAAAGATTGGGATGAAGGAAGAGGATATGATTTAATGAAAGAAGTATATATTGTAAAACAAAAAGGAAATTTACAAATATCTGGGTATTCTAATTGGAATAGTGCAACCAGCAGCTCTGATTGGGATGAATCTGGAATTTTTACAAATCCAACAGCATCTACAGCTGTAACAACATATGTTTCGCAACATTTTGATATTGGAAATGAAGATATTGATATGAATGTTACAGATATTGTAAACAGTTGGTTAAGTGGTGTAACAACAAACTATGGTTTTGCAATAGCTTATAGAAGGGATTTTGAACTTATTAGTGGAGATACACAATATATTGCTTCTTTTTTTACAGAAAAAACAAATTCTGCATTTAAGCCATATTTAGAAGTTAATTATAATCAAGTTATAAAAGATGATAGACATCAAGTAACAAATAATAGAACTTCACGATTATTTTTGTACACTTTTAGCGGGAATAGTGCTGTTAACTATTTTTCGGCAGGCACAGTTACTATAAAAAAAGGAAATACAGAAATTTATACTGGTTTAACACCTACACATTTAGAAAAAGGAGTTTATTATATAGATGTTTGGATGAGCGCTGCAACAAGAGGAGAAAAATATACAGATGTATGGAAAGATATAACATTTGTTGCAGGAAAAGATAAACAAGATTTTACACAGTATTTTCAAATAAAAGATAATTATTATTTAAACACTCCTTCAATAAATGAATATAGTTTGACAACTTCTGGAATAGAAAATAATTCCATATTAAGCAATGAAGAAATAATAAAAGTTTTCTGTGATTTAAGAATTAATTATAGCACAAAAGCTCCTTCAACTGCATATGACCTTCAATATAGAATGATTATGAATAATCAGATGGAAGTTATTCCTTGGACTTCTGTTAATCAAACAATTTTAAATGGTTGTCAATCTAATTATTTTATATTAGAAACAAATTGGTTATTGCATAATCAAACTTATCAAGTTCAATTTAAAATTGATGAGATGGGCTCTAGTAGAATTTTAGCTGAAACAATTGATTTTAGAGTATTAAGAAGCTTTTAACAAGCACCATGTCCAGGCATTAGACTATCATCTATTTGATTATAAGATTCATTATATGAATCTGGATTATTTATAATCTCATCTTTAAATCCAGCATCTATTTTTTCTTGTTCAGTAGGAGTTCCTAATGCTTCTTTGCAATAAATACAAATTTTTTGCACATGAACATGAGCTGGGCCGCCCCAAGCATAATACCCTACTTCAAAGTCTTCATGTTTACAAACTTTTCGAAGCTCTTCAAGTTCTATATTAGAATCCTTAATTATTTTATATAGAGTTTCAACTCTTTCTTTAATACGATTTTTATCCATAATTTTTTAAATTTTTATATATAATTTTTCTTATTTTTTCACCCAAAACTGCATCGTTGGGATATTTTCTAAAATTATCAATTATTTCTTGCAAATCTGTTAAACAAATTTCAATTCCTTTTTCGTTTCGACAATAAATTTTGTCATTATTTGAATTATGATAAACCTGGGAAAAAGCAATGTCTTTAAAATGCGAATTTTCTTTATATTCAATTCTATTCATAGTTTAATTTTTATTAAAATATAATATTTTTTTCTTAAAAATAAATGACATTTAATTTATTCTAATATGGTTTGATATCAAGTTTTGAAGATTTCCTTCAACAGTATACTTACGTAATTCTAGCGATTCTGGTAAATCCAATAGTGGCTTTTGTGGAGTATGAATATGATTTAATAATACTCGAATTATTAAATCAAATAGTTTGATGCTTTCATCTCCAAAAATAGCTGGATGTAAAGCGTTTGCTAATTCTCCAAATGATTTTAAATCTTCATTTTTTTCAAATTTAGCTGAATCTTCTCCTCTGTATTTTCCCCTTGAGGAATGAAAATTTATATTTGTAGATATTAAATTAGCTTGTGAATATTGTTCTAATAATCCTTCATTAGATGTTGTTAATCCTTTACCTTCAAATTTTTCAAACTGTTTTATTTGTAAATTAGCAGGGGATTTTGTATTTAATGTAGAAGAATTTGGATTAAATTTTCCTGCTGTTAAAAAAACTTCTCTTGGTCTTAAAATTAAATCTGAATCATCTCTCCCTTGTAAAGCAACATCAGATGGTTCTGGCAAAATACCAGAAGCTTTTAATTTATCTGTTGTTCGTTTGTTTGGAAAAAAATCTGTATAATCAAATACTCTTAATGCATCTTCATAAGCTTGAAATTTTAATTTTCCTTCTGATGAATTAATTATTGGACCAATCCAGAATCTTGCGCTAGAATCGTCTTTTGGATTTTCTAAAATGATATATACCATTTCGCCAACTAATGGTCGTAAATACAAAAAATCTGGCATTAATGGCATTGCTAATGGTAATTCATCATCACTTCTTCCCTTATCTTTTCCAGCATAATTATTATAATTTTCTTCATTATCGCTTTTTTTTCCAATTATTCTTCCTTCTTCATTAACAGCAACAATTCGTGCCCTGATTCTATTTTGTCCAGATGGGTCATTATTTCCGTTTGGCACAACAATAGCAGGAAAGACGATTCTATCCCCAGGATTAGATTCTGAACCAATACCTCCCTCTCCTCTTTGATTTAATCTATTTCGAGCTAATTCATCAATTTTTGTCATTATTTTTCCTTAATCTTTTTAACAATTTCAAAATATTTATGTTCTAATTTATCTAAGTCTTTCAACATTTCTTCGATAGCAGCTTTTTTATCAATATATTCATCTACTATTTTATTAGCTTCTGTAAATAATTCTTGTTTTGTTTTTTGTTTTATATTTTGAGTTTCCATAATTCTAATTTTATCGTGCAATTCCTATGCCTGTGTGAGGGGCAACTGTAGCTCCAACAGATGCAACTGGACCGCCAGCATTTGCTCCCATAGCTGAAATTGTAGCACCAGGGTCTGTTACTAAATCAATTCTCAAATCATTATGTATAGCATCAACAAATTCTTCTACAAATACCTTTACAAATGCCTCCATTACATTAGGAGCCCCGTCTGCTAATGGGCCTGTAGGAATTCCTGCTTCTTCAAATCTTGAAACAATTGATGATGTTATTATTTCAGCAACTAATCCAGGTCTCAATTTTGCCATCAAAATCTGGGGTATTGATAATTTTGGCAACGAAAGTGTATTTTCATTAATTAAAAATAATAAAAAGTCAGCGACCTCTTCTGATTTATTTAATTCTTCATCTATTTTAATAATACTCATATTTTATAAAATTTTAATCAGCAGATAGTATTCCGCTTAATGATTCAGATGCAGCTCTAAATTTTGGTACAGATTTAGATTTATCGGATACTTTTGAAAACAGTCTAAATCTGAGTTTTATTTTTTCTTGTTTTCTTTTAAATTTTTCTACTGCTGTTCTTGCAAAATAATTTTTAATCAATCGTTTAAATTCTTTAATAACATAAAGCAATAAAATTGACAATAATAATTTTAATAACAAATTAATTAATATTGATGCAAAAGACTTTTTTTCTTCATTATCTGGGTCATTCATCATATCACATCCTGAAAAATAAACACTATTTAATCCTACTCCTCCTGTCATACTGCTTATTCCTCCTGGGCCATCAAATAAAAGCACTAAAAATGGCTGAATTATAGGAACAATATAAGAAAACAATTTTTCTACCATCGTTTGTGCAAAAGATTTTCCTGCAGAAGCAGCGTTTTTTTCATTATTTGCTCTTTGGGTTTGGTTTTCGACATGATTAATTACTAAATTTAAACTTTCTGCTGGTGTTATTGGTTTACTTTGAACAACACCTGGTATAGGGTCGCCAAAAATAGCTTCTGGTCTTTCTGGTAACGATACTTCAACTCCTTGACAGGTTATTTTAAATGAAACATTTCCTTCTTTAATGCCTTGTAATGTTTTAATTCTATTATATTCTAAATCTTCATTTCTTTCATAAGGGTTATTTGAAACATTAAATAAATTTGAGCAACATACGGTTTCTTGTGATAATCTATTAATTTCATTAGCATCATTTCCTACTAAAATTTTTGCAATATTTGATTGAGGATTTCCTGGTCCAAAAATCATAAAAGTTAATTTTTTTGCAATTAATTTAGTGCTACCTGCAATTGCATTTTTAAAAGAACTTCCTGCAGAAGAATTATTTAGATACAAATAATTAGAATCTGAATATTCTTTAATTTTAGATTCCGTCATAGGGCTTGTTGTGCCCTGCTCTCCTAATTTTCTACCTTTTTTTGCTAATGTTTTAGCAACAGCTTTTAAAATTTTTTCAGCTAAAACTTTTCCTTCATTATTAAGTATTCTTTCAAGAAAAACTTGAAATAAAAACTTAGGGTCAATGCCCATTACTCTTAAAATTTTGAGCAAATAATCAAAAGTTGAAATTTGTTTATCTTTAGGAATGTTTCTATTTTTATTAAATGGCAATGCTAATAAACTCTTCATAGAGCCTATTTTAGCAGTCAATTCAGCCTGCGTCTCTGTTAAGGGTGCATTTAGTGGTATGTTTAATGCCATTTTTAAAAAATATTATTAATTTATAATAACAGAATTGCATTATTCATTTCTATTTTCTTCTTTATCATCTTCTGTTTCTTCAGATATTATACTATCACTGTCCAATGATTTCTTTGTTTGTTCTTTTTCTTTTTTTTCTATTTCGTTGTTAACGAGTTTTTTAAAATCATCATTAAGATGAATATTAACAGTTCCAGTGCCATCAGAATCTTTAAAAACGATACTTCTAATTTCTTTTGCAATTTCTGCCATAGTATTAGAACTTTTTGCCGCAAGGTCTAAAAAAGCAACTGCATTTTTTCCCAAAGCAACAAATTGAGTAGCATCTTTCATTTCGCCATCAGCTATTCTATATCTATCTAATGCCAATTCTCTTTCTTCTTCTTTATTGTTAAAAACTTTAGATATTAATTCTAAATAACCTTCTTTTGATATTTCTATTTTTATTTCTGCCATAATATTATTAGTTTTTTATATAAATATTATAATTTAAAAATATCAAATTGATTTCAATCTTGTTCCGCATCGAATTTTAAAAAATCCTGTTTCATTAATTTATAGAAAATTCTAAATCTATGGAGAGAATATGTAATATCTTTTGTTTGTAATCCTGTGTTTTCTTTTATTAATTGATAAACTTGGTTTTTGTTATAAATTCCTATAGTTTCATGATTTTGAAAAATTTGAATTATGGCATCTCCAACTTTTTTATCATTATCAGATAAACCATCTTTTTGCAAATCTTTTTCTATTTCATTTATAACATGATTGAAAAGAGATAAAGAACTGTCTAAATCAGATTTTGTGTGTATATCATAATTTTCTCTTTTTTCTGCCTCATCTGCATTTGCTTCATAATCCAAATTTGTTTGAGTGTGTTTATAAAAATCTTTAACTTTGCCTAATAAATAATGTTTAGCTATTGTTCCGAAAAAAGAAAACGATTTAGTTTTTTGAGAAGGGTCAAAATTTGAGAATTTGCTGTATACAAAAGATTTACAGTCACTATGTTGTGTTTTAACGTCTACATCATTTCTGAACAATTTAAAATTAAACATAATGTTCTCAATCAATCTATTTAATGGAACATTAATTTTTTTTCTGAAAATAAGTTCTTTTTTTTGTTGTGCTTCAAGAGTTTTAGAATATTCTATTAATTTAACAAGTTTATTGTAATATTCTTCATTTATATTTGTTTTCTTGGAATATTGCTCAAATTTATTTGTTAAAAATTCCGTATCTAAATATAAATATTCTATGACAGCTTTTTCAGTTTCTCCTGACCAATATTCTTTATCATTTTTTTTGGAAGATTTTTCTTCTAAAATATTATCATCAGAATCTAATCCATCATTTTCTTCCTCTTTGTCTTTATTTAAGGAAGAGTCTTGATTTAATTTTGGATTTTTAAATTCATCTTCTTTATTTTTGTTCTGTTGGTTCATATTGCTTATTTCTATCTTCCTCATAAAAATATTCTTTTTTGGCTAGTTCCATCCAAAATTTTCCTTCTTCTGGTGTTACACCGCCTTTTTCAACAGGAATAGCAGCAACATTTTGAGGTATTTTTGCTGATGTTTCTTCAAAATAATCCCTCATGTAACTTTTAAGTTCGTAACCAACACGTGGAATTGTCATAGACTTTAAATCATTATAAATCATTCTTAAGAAAAATTCATATGAATGACTTAATTTAATGCTTTCTTTGAATGGATAATATTTACCATCATCTTTACATTCACTATCATCTCTGACTCTATCAATTCTATAAATAGCTCCTAAAGGAACAGCACAATTAAATTTATTTAATAAATTCATATCAAATTTACCTGCTTCTTCCGATAAACCTTCCGCCCAAGAAGCCTCATTCATATAACCAGCAAAAACACCATTTGATGTATTTCTAACAATTGGAAAAAATATAGAAACATCATCATTTTCTTTTAAATATACAAATGCAGTTTTAAACCAATTAAATCCAACAACATCTTCTGGCTCAATAATAGAGAGCATATCGTATTTATTTTCTAAAGCAATATTAAATGCTTCATTAAATATCTTGGAAAAATTATCAGATTTAGTTTCGAACAAAATATAATTTATTTTAATATCTGATTTAATATCTTCTTCTATATGATTTCCTTTTTCATCCAAAACTGGTTGTCCTTTTTCGTCTTTTTTTATTCCTTTTATTGTTGGGTTTTCTAAAGATTTTTTTAGTGTTTTTAATTCAGACGCACTAAATTTTGGGTGTAATACAAGTAAATCTGTAAGATAAGTCTGTTTCGAAATACTATATAATGTTTGCTCTAAGAGCTCTTTTTGTTTAAGATGATTTGAATTAACATATATTGCTGTTAATAAATCACTATTTTTTAAGTCCTGTAAGTTCATTGATTCTTTCATTTTTAAATTCATTAATTATATTTAAGAATTGTTCTTTTTCTTTTTCTAATGTATAATTATTAAGTGTAGTTTCATATGAATCTTGGATTTGCTTAACATCCATTTCACCATTTAACCATTTATCAACTGCAATTCCTAACAATTCTGCAGTTTGAAATATATCACCATTATTTGCCCAAAATCCATTATTCTGATTCATATATTCTTTGCCTCCATATGCTGACCACCCAACAACATGGGTGCCACAAGCCATTGCTTCTAATGGCAATGTTCCAAATCCTGCTATATCATCTGTATATAAAACAAATGCACAACTAGCTAATTTTTCAGCAAATTCTTCTCTTGTATAATTTGCTAATTCCAAAAATCTTATAAATTTAAGATGTGGGTAAAATGCATAAAATGTTTTAATTATATTAAATGTTTTTAATCTATTTTCTGGCCCTCTTGATGTTGAAAATGCAATCATTGGATATTTTTCAGATGCTTTCTTAGGTAATTTAAATATTTCTCTATTAATGCCTTGTGAGAACTTTTTAATATTTAGCCCTGGCATTATAGTTGTTAAATATTCTGTAATAGCATCTGACACAGAAATTACATCCCTAACTCCAAAGTTTTGCCATTTTTCTCCCTTATTTAGAGCATTTAAAATATAAAACCAACTTTGTGCGACAACTATTCTTTTACAAGCCACTTGCATAGTTTTTTTCATAACATCTGGGAATCCTTCAGGAATAAATAAAAAATCTTCTGGCTCTAATCTTAAAGGCTGACACTCAGCAGTTGTTTTATCAACAAATGTGATTGTTTTATCTCCTAACGGAATAATTTCTAACTCTTCAATGCTAAAATCCATCCATGTAGGATTAAATTTTTCAAAAACAGTAACTTGTTTTTTTTGTTTATTTGTTTCCTCATACGAAGCTCGTTGGTCAACTCGTGGTTCATAAATTAATTTTACATCTAGGCCTGTTTGTTTTAAATAAGTTGCAAGTCGTAGTAAAACACCAACTCCGCCACTTGGAGAATTCATAGGGGGACAAAAAAAGTAAGCCTTAAACTTGTTGTTTTTTACTTTTTCAATAATAGAATCAACCAATTCATTGTGATTAGCTTCTTGGTTCACATTATTTGGTTTTGTTTCTTCTTTTTTCATATTTAATTAATTAATATTGTAAAATTATAATAGTAATATAATTATTTTAAAAACCAATATAAATAGTTTTTTAATTTTTTTTAATAAAAAAAGCCAGAATTAATTTGATTCTGGCTTTTTAAAAATAGAAAAACAAGATTATTGAAAGATTTTTCTTAGAAATTCTTCATCATTAATATATTTAATAGAATCAAAAGAATAATCTGCTTCATCCCACTGATTAAACAAATGATTTATTTTTATAGAAATTTTTCCTTTTGGTTTATTTTGAAATACTTCTGGCATTACATCTATAACAATATCACAATCTTCCCATTTTTGGTAATCATCTTCAATAAATTTAACTTCTCTTATTCTTGAGCTAACTTTTGATAAAAAGAAATATGTGGCTGTAATACTTTGTCCTTTTAATTTAGATATAAGAAGCGTTTTAAACAGTTTATTGTTTAAACCAAAATGTTGAATTTGGTTTGTATGAAACATTGCGTTATCATATTGTTCTGCTTGACCAAATATTTGGAATGGATATTCTTCATACATAAAGCTTTCAAGTTTTTCTTGTGGTGTAAGTATTTTTGCTTTATTCTTAATTTTTTTATCGAGTTCTTTTCCATTTTCATCAACATACTCATAAGTTGTCCCTTCAATTCCAGGACCAGCATCAAATTGATAATGATTTAATAAATCAAAAGTATCAACAGGCAATGTTATTCTATCATTGGTTTCTTTTTCTATTTTTTTTGCCATCTCTTCTAATTCTGCCTCAGAAGGCTGATGGAGAGTAAAATCTTCATTCATTTCAACTAGATTTTGATTGTGAACAAAGACTTTTCTGTAATGTTTATCAAATTGATTTAAGTAATCTCTAATTACTCCGTCAATATTTATTCCTAATGTTTTCATTTAATGATATTTTTTAATTCTGATTAAAAATTCTTCATTGTCGTTATCAATATTTATTCCTTCAATTCCAAAAAGAGGCAATTTATGATAACACGAAGAACAATGTGCCATCCATCTAATTTGTTTAATTGCCCACTTAATTATTAGCTTTTTCATAATTTTTAATTTAGCTCTACTTTTGCTCCTAAAATTTCATCATTGTTTTCTGATATAATTTCAAATTCAAAAGCAGCAGGGGTATTGCCATAATTAGTATGGATATAATCTGAGCTTCCATAAACAGACGGCACACTTTTATATCGGAATCTTTTTCCATAAGTTGTTGCACTCTGATGTAAGTCGCCTTTGCAAACAGAAATAGCTGGAGAATATATTTTATTAATTCTTATATATTCATCAAAATATATTTCTGTTTTGTTATCCAACGTTAAAGGAAAACCATTTTTTTTATGTTGACCATCTTTGCCATGTGTTAATATGAAAGTATGATTAAAACATGAAAAATGTTGAATGAATTTTTCAAAAACATCAACTTTCATATCTGGATATTTTTCAGAAAACACATATTCTAATGTCTTGTTGGCTATATAGCCTGCTGAACCGCTATGATTATCATTTGTCGCTGCATAATATTCTATATTATTAGAAACATTCATACGATGCAATGTTTCAAAAAATGATAACATGCTTCTTACAAATACATTATATTGTTCTTTGTTTCCCATATTTTGAGATAATTCATGATGTCTTCTTACAGTTTGTCTATCAAATCCATCTAATGAATCGCCTAGATTAATTACTATAATAGATTCAAATTTACCAAAAGTCTTTTGTTGTTCTTGTATTTTATTTAAAATGATTTCAAATCTTCTTTTAACTTCATTTTCATCGTAATCATTTTCATAAACACTATCATAGGGGGTATGTGCTCCTACATGAATATCTGATATATAAATTATTAAAGCTTTTTTGTTTTTGATATTTGTCTTTTTTATCCTTATAGGCACAATATCTTCCAGCGAAATAGCTTTAATGTTTTCTATAATCTCATTTTTTTTTGTCTTTAGCTCTATTAATTCTTTTTGGGTTTCTTTAAGAATTTTTTCTGTATATTTGCTTCTTTCATCTTCAAGCTTTCTTAAAATATTATTTTCTTTATTCCTAAAAATAATATCCATTACTTTTTCATCGCTTTCTTCCTCTATGACGTGAGGAGCAACAGGAATAGATTGTTTTGTAATATTAAAAGCTCTTAAAATTCTTTTAAAATCCCGATAGTTTAAATGTTTAAATTGACGAGACACCGCTCTTATTGTGAGACCTGCACCATCCATATTTGAATATAATCGATAAACCATATTCATTTCTTCTCTTGTTAAATAACCAATCAAATCAGGCTCACCTTTTATCATTATATGATAATGATAACTTGTGATTTTTTTAACTTTTTGCCCATTGTATTCAATTTCTTCATCCCCTTCTCTTAAAATTTCGCCACGACTTCTTTCATCATAATTATCATCATTTTCGGCATCATAAAGAATATCTGCTTTTTCTTCATCGGTCAAATCATCATAGTCGATTACTTTTTGATAAATTTTCTTTTTTGATTTTTTCTTATTTGTTCTTTGACTAGGAAAGCTATCTTTAACAGATTCATATTCTTCCCAAATCTTAGAGAATTCATCATATTCTTTTTGTGTGATTGACCCTCTTTCAAGTCTCTCTTCTAGTTTCCACACTTCAGTAGAAACAAAATTTCTATATTTTCCGTCAAATTCTTGTAAGCATATTTGGTTGACTGGAATTTTTTGGGCTATAGCTTTCTTTATAAGCTTTATAGCCTTGTGAAGGTTTTTTTCTTTTGACATTTATTGTTTTTTAAATTTTTGACAATAATAATAAAAAAAATTATCAATTCCAAAAAATTAAATAATAATTTTATAAAAAAATGATGGTCAGATGTTTAATTATTTTCCATCATTATTTTAATAAGTTCTTTAAATTTGATTTTTGGCTCCCAACCCAATTTTTCTTTGGCTTTTGAATAGTCTCCAATAAGAAGGTCAACCTCTGCAGGACGGAAATATTTTTCATCTATTTCAATGATAATATTATTAGTTTTTTTATCAATTCCAATTTCATTTAATCCTTCTCCAATCCATTCGATTTCCATATCAACATATTTAGCTGCTTCTTCAACAAATTCTCTTATAGAATGGGTTTCATTAGTTGCTAAAACATAATCATCTGGTTTATTTTGTTGAAGCATTAAATACATTCCTTTAACAAAGTCTGGTGCATATCCCCAGTCTCTTCTGGCATCTAAATTACCAAGTCTTAGCGGTTCAAATTTTCCAGTAAAAACATAATCACTTTTTATTTTTTTGAGCGCATCAGTAATTTTTTTTGTTACAAATGTACCCTTCCTCCTTGAACTCTCATGGTTGAATAGAATTCCATTACATATAAATAAATTATATGCTTCTCTATAGTTTTTAGCAATCCAAAAAGAATATAATTTTGCTACACCATAAGGAGAGCGAGGATAAAATGATGTTTTTTCGGTTTGTGGTATTTCTTGAACTTTTCCAAATAATTCACTAGTACAAGCATTATAAAATTTTGCTTTTGGACAATGCTTTCTCATGGCTTCTAAAACTTTTAAAGTTCCCATGGCATCAACCTGACCTGTATATTCTGGTAATTCGAAAGAAACAGCTACATGGCTTTGCGCAGAAAGAAAATAAATCTCATCTGGCTTTACCATACCAATTATTTTATCTATACATAAACTATCTGTTACATCTCCATAATGAAGATGGAGTTTATCAAATATATGGTCTATTCTACCTGTATTAAATGAGCTTGACCTGCGAATTACTCCATGGACTTCATATTCCTTTTCAAGCAACAATTCAGCTAAATAAGAACCATCTTGTCCAGTAATTCCGAACAATACAGCAATTTTTTTATTTTTCATATTTTGAATTTTTAATTATATCACAAACAAAATCAATATCTTCACCTGTTAAATCTGGGTGATTTGGCACATATAAGCCTTTTTCGTTAATTAATCTAACATTTGGTTGTTCAAGTCTTCCGTATTTTTCAATATAAAAAGGCTGTGTTCCCATAGAACCGCAAATTAAAGGTCTTGTTTCTATATTATTTTCTTTAAGATTTTTTATAATTTTTTCTTTATTATCATCAATAATAGGCATACAAAAATTAGAAACATAATGTTTGCGAAAATATGATAATCCTTCTGTAACATATTCATTGATATTTGGTATCCATGTTTTTCCTTTAAGATTTTTTAAATATCTATTATAGTTTTCGTTTCTTTTTTTTATTATATTATTTAACTTTTTTAATTGTTGTAAGCCTATAACAGCTTGGAGGTCTGTTGACCTCAAATTAAAACCAGGAATATAAAAAGTATACAGAGCCGAAAAATCATCTATTTCCCATTTCTCACGTAATATATTTTGTTTCTCCATATTTAAATCCCTATCCCATCCATGACTTCGTGCCATTTTTAAAATATCATATAATTCATCATCATCAGTAGAAATCATACCGCCCTCGATTGTAGAGTTATGTAAACATATTGGCTGAACACCCCCTATAAAGTTTTCATCTCCCGATACTGAAAAATCATAAACATATTCAATATTCTTTGTAATATTTAATATTTCTCTGACTTTGATTTCTGATAAATCATGATTTTTATCATTTTCAAGTTTTTTATAAGCAGTGCTTCTGTTTTTATCTATAATTTTCAAAGTTCCATTTTTATTAAAATCAATATTATATAAAGAAAAACAGTATGTCCCATTAGAATAAGTTTTTTTTCCTTTTATATGCTTTATTTGTGGTCTATTGTTTCTTAAAATACTACCGCTTATTTGAAGCATTCTGCACAAATAAGAAACATCATTTATTAATTCTAAAGAAGTGCTACTTAATTTTATTCTTTCACTATCATATGTGCCATCTCCTCTAAAGTGACCATATAAATAAGCTATTTTACATTCTTTGTTTGAATGAAATATGATTTTTGGCACCCTTTTGTTTTTCGCTCCAGGCTTTATCTCTAATATTTCTTTAAAGAAAAATTTTAATATCTTTGAATTAATTTCAATTATTGCAGATTTATCTGATTTTTTTTCTCTTATTATGCTATTTATTCCAAAAACTTTTCTTATATCTGAACAAACGATATCTACATATTCTTTTTCATCTATATGGAAAGAAAAAACGAGACCCTTGTTTTTATAAGAACCTTCAGCTATAAAAAAGCCTATAAGCCTTGAAAAAGATATGTCAACTTTTATATTTATTGGGATGTAATTTTTTTTCTGTTGTCTTTTATAGCCAATTTTATTGTTTTCTTTAAATTTTGTTACATATTTTAAAGGGATTGTTTTTCTAGACGAATAATTGCTTTTGCTCTTTGAAAGTGCAGATTTCCAGTGACACTTTATATTTTTTAAATTTTCTCTATCAAAATTATAAATAAATATATCATCTTTGTGTTTAATATATTTCAATATGTTAATATTATTTATTTCTTTTGGCTCTGGTAAAATTTTGGGAATAATTATATTATCGTTGAGTTTAATATTTTTTCCTTTTATAGAAAAAATTATTTCTTTTTCCATTTTAAAAACACTATGGTCTTCTGTTATGCCAACAGAACTTCCGTTTTTTAATTTTAGATTTAATATATTTTTACCTTTAAGCTTATGCTTAATAATGCTATCTGGATTTTTATAAATAATTTTTTTAGTTTTTTTATCAAAACATAAAATTTTAATTTTTTCAGGATTGCTTTTATATTTAGAATATATTAAATCTATTCTATCTATAGAGAAGATGCCTTTTTCATCAAGATAGGGTATTGGCGTTTCTGGAAAACAACTCATGTGATGCCCAAAATACAGTGAAAAACTTGACATTTCTCCAAATGTTCCTAATTTTTGACTATTATATTCTGTGCCTAAAGATTCACAGTTATCTTCTATCAAAGCGACTCCGTGCTCTTTACATAAATCAACAATTTCTTTCATATGTGGCGGGAAACCTAAAACAGAAACCAATAAAAGAGCTGCAGGTTTTTCTTTAGAAAATATTTTTTCCAACTCGTTTACATCAACTGCTAAATTATCCAAATTACAATCTGCCAATATTGGTTCTAAGCCTAATTGTATTATTGGTGCCAAATCTGTTGCCCACGATAATGCTGGAACAACGATTTTTTTATTTCTCATTTTACCTGAAATCATTAAAGCATATATCATAAGAAGATTTGCGGAAGAACCAGAATTTACAAAAAGAGAGTGTTTTGTGCCCAACCATTTAGACCATTCTTTCTCAAACTCTACTGTTCTGTGGCCTTTTGTTAATTTAGGGTTAGTTCTCAACCATCCAATTAGATGATTGATATCATCTTGGTCAATTGTATCACCTATTAATTTTATTTGTTTCATTTAATTTAATTATATTGTTTTAAAAATATAATTATATAAACAAATAAAATAAAGAGAAATTTAAAGTTTATCGGCTATTCTGTTATAGGTATGTTTTATACCTTTGTAAAGTTTTGTAAATTCAAAATTTGGAAGTATTTTGAGCATCTTTTCATTTGATACATCCTTGCGAAATTGGCCGTCTGGTTTTGATTCATCAAAAAATATTTTAAAATCGGAAGCATCGCATGCCTTTAATGCAATTTCTGCTATTTCTTTAATCGTATAGTTATCTTTAGGAGCAACATTAAAACTTTCTGTGATATTGTTATCAATACAATGTTTTATCACTCTAGCTAAATCTTTGGCATACATAAATTGACGTAGGGGCCTGCCTGTTCCAAATAATACAATGCTTTTTTCATTATTTTGTTTTGCCTTGTGTATTTTTTTGATTAAAGCAGCAACAAAATGACTGTTTTCCCCGTATTTATCATATTCTGAGAATAAATTAGAAGGTATCAAATAACTATATTGCGTATTATATTGTTTGTTATAAGCATCAATCTGCACAGCCATACACCTTTTGGCGTAGCCATAAGAAAAGTTTGTTGGAGTGGGTTTTGAATCATGTAAATTTTCTTCTTTAAGTGGATATGTTTTTGAAATATCTGGATATATACAAGTTGAAAGAGTAGCAATTACCCTCTTAACATCAAATTTTTTAGAATTCCGTAAAATATTTGTATTCATTAAGATATTATCATCAAAATACTCTGCTGGATAATTAATATTCGAAATAATACCTCCTACTTTTGCGGCAAGATGTATGACAATATCTGGATAAATTTTATCAAATAAATCTTCTACTTGATAATCATCTCTTAAATCACAATCTTCGGATGAAATATATATAGCATCAGGTAATAATTCTTTAAGGTGGCATCCCACCATACCTGAACCACCTGTAACCAGGATTTTAGAATTTTTCATAAAATTTTATAAATTATTAACTTTTCTAAGTTTTTCTGCAATAGGTTTTTCTGAATCATAAATTTTAATTTCTCCATCGCCTAACATTTCTTCTATCGCTCTTATGCCTTTTATTAGGTTTATTGAATCCTCTATAGAAGCTGCTTGGTCAGAACCATACATTGCTCTATCTTTTGTTATATGAAATTCAATACATTCAGCACCCACAGCTGTTGCTCCATGACAAGCAAGCAAACCATTATAGTGATTCGAAAAACCAATTTTATGATTTGGGAACAATTCTTTAAGTGTTAAAATTGATTTTAAGTTTACTTCTGATTTCTTTGTTGGGTATGTGCTTGTGCAAGCTAATACATATTCTACATTATTTAAAATTACTATAGCTTTCTTTATTTCTTCTAGAGAACTCATTCCTGTTGATAGAATAACTGGTTTTCCAGTTTCATTTAATTTTTCTAGAAAATCTTTATCTGTCATTAATGCAGAAGCAACTTTGTGATAATCTACATTAAGATGTTTTTCAATTAAATCTACGCTATTTAAATCCCAACAAGATACAATAAAATCCATTTCTTTTTCTCTTGTGTATTTTTCTAATTCAATATATTGTTCAATAGAAAATTCGAGACCTTCTTTTTGTTCCCTATTGGTAGTTCCCCAAGGAGATTCTCGATATTTATCAAGTTCTTCTTTTGAATAGACTAAATCAATTGTTCTTTTTTGAAATTTAATCGCATCTGCTCCAGATACATAGGACTTATCAATTAGCTCTTTTGCTAATTTTATATCTCCATTTCCATTTATGCCAATTTCACTGACAATATAAGTTTTTTTCATATTTGTTTTTTAAATTATAATAAAATAATAAAAAAAACAAAAAGAAATATAAAGTATTTTTAAAATTTTTCTGGATAAAATAAATTAAGTTTTACATCAGAAGATTTTATTATAATTTTCTTTTTTTCTGATTTTTTAATAAAACAATCAACACACAAACTACCTCCTCCTTCATCTTCTACATTCATTACTTTTTTCCAAATTTCATCATCAACTTGCCACATAATCCTAAAAATGGAGCCACATTCATCACAACTCTCATACTCCCAAATTAAAGCTTCTTTGATAAATTTTGGAAAATATTTTAATCTTCTAATTATTCTTTTTACTCTATAAAAATTTTTCATATATTAAAATTTATAGTCCTGTCGGAACACCCCAAAAATCGCATTTTTTGCATAGAGCTATTTTATCCCTTTTGCCTTCAATGTGATATTTGAGCCACTCCATTCTTTTTTTTCCATTCCAAATTTCTTCTAGAGTTTGTTTGTTTATATTGCCAATAACTCCTGCTCTTTCTGGGTCGAATCTAACACAAATTGAAACTTCTCCTTTAATATTAATTGCGGGATGATTTAAAAAATCTAAACATATTCCTATTTCTGGAATTGTTGGATTTTTCTTTCTGTATTTAAAGCTTCCCATTGGATGATGTAATATTCTCTTAACTTTTAAAATATTAAATTTTTTATATTTTGCTTCATCAATATCACCATTAAACCTTAATATTGTATGTGGCTTTCTATCCCCTTTTAATTTAAAAAATTCTTCCAATATCTCATATTGCTCATCTGCTTCATCATCATTTTCAATTATTGATATTGAAAGTGTATCTAAATTATCAATAATTTCATCTGCTTTTTCAACTATAAGTTTTCCATTAGAAACAATGTTGGTAATCTGCTTATCAAATAACTTTACTGCTTCACCAAAACGTGGATATAATAAACCTTCACCATTGTTATGTAATTGCACAACAATTCTTTCTGGTACCTCGCTGGCTATTTTTTCAACGAGCTCAAAATCCATGTCTCCGTATTGAAGAACAAGTTCTGGATAATCTCGTTCTACTTTTCTTCGACCACACATCCAACATTTTTTATTACATCGACTTGTTAATTCTACATTAATTGTTGTTAAACTATTAAATCCTTTATTCATAACTTATAATTTTAAATTTGTCTAAAGCCTCTGAAATCTGTATTTTTTTCTCTGTATAATTTATATAAATCTTCGTATATCAATTGTGCTTTCTTTTTAGTATAGTTATTTAATAATCTTTCATTCGCTTCAAAAAGACAATCATAATATTCTTCATCAGTCATTTCTGTAAAATTTACTGATAATAAATCAGAATTTAAATGTTTATTTTCATAAAAGTCTTCACAATTTTTCAATAATCCTTTTTCGATAGCATAATAATAAAGCGGCGAACCTGGATATGGGGTGACTGGTCGAATGGTACGCATTTGTGAGCAATCATCATATTTTAACAAAAATTCAACACCTTTATTTAATGTTTCTCTGGTTTCTCCAATATTGCCGAAAATTATATTGAAGCCAGGGCTCACGCCAGCATTTAGAGTATTTTTAATTCCTGTTTCAATTTGTTCTACTGTTAAAACTTTATTCATATTTTTCAAAATCTGATTATCATAACATTCTATACCATAGTTTATAAATACACAACCTGCTTTTTTCATTGTTTTTATAACTTCTGGAGTAGCATAATTTAATCTTCCATTACAGTTCCATTTTATATTTAAATCAGCCTTTATTAATGCTTCACATAAACTGATTGTCCTTTTTTCCGAAGACATTAAAAGCTCATCAGCAAAAGATATATAGTTAATTCCATAATCTTTTTTTAGTAACTTGATTTCTTCAATAATACTTTCATTACTTCTTGGCCTAAATCCCTTATCAAGTCTGTAGCAAAAATTGCACTTAAATGTACAACCTCTTCCTGAAAGAATTGGCATCAAAAAATCTGTAGAAGCTATATTTGCTTCTCTGACCAATCTATAATAATTCATCGGAAACAAATCATATGCTGGGAATGGAATACTATCAATGTCTTTAATCAGTTCTCTTCTTTCGTTAACAGTTACCTCTTCGCCAGTGCGAAAAGCGATTCCTTTTATATTTTTAAATCCCTTTTTGTTTATATAAGCATCCAATAATTCAATAATAGTTTCTTCCCCCTCTCCAATTACAATAACATTTGCTCTTGTTTTCTTAAAAAAATATTCTGGCTCAGGAGCAGGGCCATGTCCACCAATTATATATAGCGGTGCAGTCTTTGATTTGTGTATAGCATCTGATATTTTTAATAACTTACGATACTGATAATATCCCCCTATTACACTTACTCCCACCACATCAAATTTGTTTTCATCAAGATATTTTGTTAAATGTTCTTCGGGATGATGATGATAGTCTTGATTATAAATTTCAACATAATGGTCGTGCTGTCTAAGGATAGATGCAATATAGGCTAATCCCTGCGGAAACCAGTGGATATATGAACCATTATCATAAACAATTAATAAAATTTTCATAAATTATTTATTCTCTTTTATGTATTTAATAGCAGATTCTGCTATTTCTTTCATTGCTGAAATAGCTTTTTCTTTTGCTTCAAAAACAGGGTTAGTAGATAACATTAATTTATGTATATCTTTTCTGGTTTTGGCTTTTTCATCTAAAGGATTGCTCCACTCTTTTAGTCTATACATAAAAGATGCAAATTTACCTGTTTCTTTATCTTGAGCAGCGTCAATTAAAATATACTCTGGATAATTGTTAGCAATTTCAAGAACAGTTAATAAATTCATAGTTTTTTATTTTAAAATTTCAACTAATTCAATATAATTTCCTTCAAAATCTTGGCAGAAACAGACTTTGTGTTTTCCATCATCTGATATTTGTGGTTCACTTACAAATTTTATAACACCTTCATAATTGTCATAAAGATAATCTAAATTATCGACTGTTATTGCAAAATGTGTTATCCCTGTTTTTTTGAGACGTTTATGCGATGGCGTAGAATAAAAAGCAAATTCTATTAATTCAACGATTGTTTTATTGTTTCTCCCAAGTTTATAAATTTTTGCGCAAGATTTTTTTAACCCTAAAATTGTGTCGAAAAACTTTCCAATTTCTGTTTCATTATAATATATTTCTAAACCCAACAGGTCTTTATAAAACCTTAGCTGTGAATTCATATCTGCTACAACTATTCCTACGTGTCTAAAATTTTTTATCATTTTTATTTAATTCATTTAAAGATTCCTTTAATACATGAATTCCTTCTACAAGAGCATCATCTGGAATTGTAAGGGGTGGTCCTATTTTAAGAGTTCCACTACCAGTTCTAACAGACATTAATCCTTTTCTCATAGCAATTTCAATAAGTTTATCAACAAATTCAATATCATTTTTGTCTGGTGATTTTATAAAAACACTTGCCAACAATCCCTTGCAATAAACGGCTTTAATATATTTTGGCTGTTCTTCTTGCCAGCCTTTTAATAAACTTTCTAATATTAAACCTTTTCTATAAGATGTATCAACAAGACGTTCTTCTAATAAAACTTTTATTGAAGCAAGAGCCGATGCAACTGCAACAGGATTTCCACCATGGGTGCTATGGAATGATTTATCTGAGTTAGCAATATTGTTATTTGTAATAACAGCAGAAAGTGGTATGCTAGATGTTATTCCTTTTCCGCAACAAATTATATCTGGCATTATTCCAAGATGTTCATAAGCAAATAGCTTTCCTGTTCTGCCAAATCCTGATTGGACTTCATCAACTGTAAGTAAGACACGATTATTTTTACACCATTCTTTTAATGCTTGCATATAATCTAATGGTGGAAAAATAGCACACCACCCTTGATATGGCTCTATAATAAAGCCAGCAATATCCTGAAATTGTAATTTTTTTCTATAAAGCAGTGTTTCTAAAGTTTTTTTAAAAAAATCTTTACCATTCATTTCCCAATTATTTAATTTCCAAGGATACGGAAAAGGCAAATGTATTATATTTCTTGGCTTATATGCAATCCATTCTTTCTCTTCATCTTTACCTCCCATTAATTGAGCTCCCATTGTTTTTCCATGAAAAGAGTTATCAAAAGAAATAATAAATTTTTTTCTATTATTAAAATTTCTTCCATATAACATCATCATTTTTAAAGCAACTTCAGTGCTTTCAGAACCAGTAGAAAACAATAATGCTTTATCTAAATACGGAGGAGTTATTTTCACTAATAATTCTGCAAGCTCTGTTCTTTCTGCTGTTGGATAATAATAAGAAGCAATCAATGGCTTTTTAATAATATCAATGATTGCTTGACATACTTTTGGGTGAGCATGTCCAACATTTGATACAAAAATACAAGATGTGAAATCTATCCAACAATTTCCAGATTTATCAAAAATTTGATAATCTTCAGCTTTATCCCACACTATTGGCAATTGATAATTCATTGAATTGGGTTCATAAAGAATATTTTTTTTAAGAATATCAATCGTATCTGGAGAAGGAATATCTGTGATTATTCTTCTATGTTTTGTTTCTATTTTTTCGGTTGGAAAGGGATATCTCCTAAAATTATGCATCCTTATTTTTATTTTGTTGATAATAAGTTTCTAAAAATTTAAAATCTGCCATAGAATCTACTTCTGGGGCAAAGTCTGTTATAAAAGCTAAAATTTTATTTCCATGCAATGAATTTTTATTCATAAAAATTATTGGTCTAATAATATCTATATAACCATTCGGCAAATAGTTTTCAGGAAAATTCTGTCTAGGCATATTATAATATTCTCCTTCTAATTCTGGAAAAAATCCAGCCCAATATTTTCCTTCTTTTTTGAAAAATTTATAAATAGATTCTGATACTTGATGTGCTGACCTTAATGCTGTGCACTCATGTTCATTCTCTTTAAAAAATTCAATTGCTTTGTCAATTATATCAACTTCAATTAAAGGAGTTGTGGCTCTTAAATGAACTACATCTTCATAATTTTTTGTTGTAGTAACATAATGTCTAAACGCATAGATTTCTGGAGAATTATCTTCTGATATTTCTTGTGGACGAGCAATTACTGTGCATCCCAATATGGATGCAACATTTGCAATTTCTTCGTCATCAGTAGAAACATATATATCTGTAATATATTTACTTTCTTGTGCAACTAAAATAGGATAAGCTAATAGTGGTTTTCCACCAAGCAACTTAATGTTTTTGTGTGGCACGCCTTTGCTACCACCCCTAGCTAAGATTACTGCTTTCATAATTTTTAACTAATCTGTACAAACTATGCTATAAAAATTTCTTTTTTGAAATAATGAATCTAAAGAAATTCTGTTATTATTAGTGTCGTAAATATTTTTATAAATACTTAGAGTCTCAATTATATTTTTATAGTCTTCATTAATATTATTAAAAAATGGTGGATGAATTGACAAATAAACAACAGGTTTGTTTATATTCAAATAATCCTTAATGTTTGGCAAAACTAAAGTTTCCGCTCCTTCGATATCTATTTTAATAAAACTGCAATCATTAATATTATTTTCTTGTATAAATGTTTCTAATGTTAATGTTTCTACTTGTGTTGATACTTTCCAGTTTTCTTTGCATAGCAAACTTGAACCACTATTCCCCCATTTGTTGGTGTTTCCGAGCTGTGTGGTTCCATTTGTGTTTGATATGCATTTTTTAAATAAAGAAATTTTATTTTTTAAATCCGAGTTTATATTAACATTTTTTTGCAATTCTTTAAACGCTGTTTCATCTGGCTCTATTGCATAAACTTTTTTAGATTTTTCAGCAGCATATAAAGCTGTTGGGCCAATCCATGCACCAATATCAATATAAGAATGATTTAAACTTAAATACTTATCAAAAATAGTAAAAGTATATGGCTCCCAAACTCCACTCTCTAACATATTCCAAAAATCTAAAGAATTTTTTAAAGAAGCATCTACCTTAAATTTAACATTATTTTTTTTTATTTCTTTTATCATGTTTATTTTTGTTTAAGTAAATTATCATATATGTTTTCAAATTCTGTTATTATATCTTTAGGATTCCAATATTCTTCCATCCATTTTCTATTTTCTCTTCCTTGATTTATTACATATTCTAATCCTAAATCAATAAATTCTTGAAGCTTATTTTGCAAATTTTCAATAAAAATATTTTCAAAAGGAATTTTTTCGGAACCTGTTACTTCTTTTATTATATTTGTTACCTGGTCATTTAAAGAACAGATAGTCAATTTACCTAAAGCCAATCCTTCTAGCCCACTGCGATGATAGCTTCCTGTGACACATTCATCGATTATTATATTACATTTTGATTTTCTTTCAATACATTCTTTGATATTAATATCTGTAATAACATCAATATCTACATTTGAATTAGATTTTGTAATATTATTCAATATTTCAACGGTTTCTGGATAACCTTTAGATGTCCAATCTCTATTGCCTTTTTGATAATTTAACCCAGAACTTGGAGAATAACCTATTTTAATTTTTGAGGTTTCGTAATTTTCATAATAATCTTCATCTATAAAATCTATGATATTTTTAACTTTTTTGAAATTTCTATATGGAGATAGTGTTGCCTGAAATTGAGAAATAATTAATTTTGTTCCTTCAAATGACAAATCAACTAAATATGGTTCACTATGATATTGTATTAAACTGGGCACATCCGTTTTTTTAAATTTATTGTGAAAATGTATTAAATCAAAATTATTTAAAACATCATCTGTCTGTATTGGAATAAATTCATTTTTTAAAGACTTAGCGGAATTTTTGTATTTTTTTTCTTGTGGAGATACAAGAACTGCTTCGTATCGTTCACTATATTTATTTATACATTTTACTATAACATCGGGAGCCCATGCCATATTTGACATTTTGTAATGAGCTATTTTTATTTTATTCATATTTTTTTAAAATTCAAAAATTTTCTTTATATCTACAAAGATATTTATCGAATAGTTTTGGATATTTGTTTTTTATTTTTTTATCAAAAGATTTTTTTTGTTCATCAGTTAAATGCTTAGAATGATATATTGTTTCTTTTCCAGAAGAAGCATTTTCTCCATATGCTTTAATAGAACTATCAAAAATACTATTATAATTTTTAATAAAAGGTTCTATATCATCTTTTATATTTAAAAACATCATTGTTTCTTTAAAAATTTCTATTGGTTTAGTAATTAAATCTTCATAGTAAATTAATAATTTATTTTTTTCTGGCCACTTATCATATTCTATTAGGTTTTCCATATAATTAAATATTTGTTTTTTAGGATTATCGTGAAAAAGCAATTCTATATTTTTAGAGTGACTATGCTGTCTAATTAAAATTTCTTTATAATTTCTTAATAAAAAAATTAATTTTCCTTTATGATATATGTTTTCACAGTTTACTATTGCTTTTTTAAAATCATTGGCTTTATCATATAAAGAATGCTCTTTATATAAAATATATTTTCCCATATTTTTTAGATTATTTTTCTCCCTAAATTCTAAACTAGATTTGCTGTTTGGATATGTTCTTCTATTCGTTATATATTCTATAGCATTTCTAAAAAAAGTATTACCACTTCGTGGATATGATAATAATATTGCAAATTCATTTTTCAATATACTCATTTTTATTTTTATTTAATTGATTTACAAATTAACATAACCTCTTTTGAAAATCTTATGAATTTGTTAAAATTTTCTGGCCAATTTATTTTTGAAAAAGGTTTATATGGCAAATTTAATAAATTTATTAATTTAATAAAAATAATCATCCATTTATTTTTCCAAAATAATGGTAATTGATAAAAATAGTCGCAGTTTGCTTTAAAACCAGACAGCTTACATATAACTTCTAAAGAATGTCTCGTAAAAGGAGTTACATGAGTATGGTCAATATAGAAAGCTTCTTTATAATTATGTTTCCAACTTGGAGTTAAACAAATAAAAACTCCATTAGGTTTTAATACTCTATATGCCTCATTAATCAAAAAATCTGGGTTTTTTAAATGTTCAATTGTTGATTTCGAAAAAACTATATCAAAAAAATTATCAGGAAATGGATATTTATTTTTTTGAATATCTGTTTTTTTAAAATTATTGTTTAATATTTTTTTGCTTGTTATATTAATATCAATTCCATAAACATTAAAATTCATTTTTTTTAATTCTTCTGCAATTTCACCATTTCCACACCCAATATCTAAAATTTTTGAACCAACTGGAAATTTTTTAAAAAGATAATTGCAAAATTTTTTTGGGTATGTTGATTTTTTATTTGGATAAGTTATATTAATATATTTTTCATTGTAAATTGAGCTCATAATTTTAATTTTCCTTTGGGGGGTATTTCATAGGGGGCATTTTCATTTAAATTTATTATTTTGATATTTAATAATTCAGCAGATTCAGTTATTATTTTAAAACTTTCACGAGTTCTATCCATATATTGTTCAAAATTGTGTGTGTTTTTGGAGATACCATCGACATATCCTTTAGTATAATCTAAATCTACTCCAACCATATATATTGGGTTACACCCAAGAATAACTGCTGTTGATAACATATGAACAGCAACGGTATCTCCACATCCATAAATTGTTAAAGCTTTTGATATTTTTTTTAAATATTCTTGAATTGTTAATCTTCCACTTATCTGATTTAAACAACATTTCCCACGTTTTGGACATACTTTATTATTAAAATGTCTTTGGTCATAAGGTAAATATTTATTTTTTAAAAGATTTTGAACTTGATTACGTGGAGTTAAATCAACAGAATCTGCATATACAAGAATGGTGTTTGGTTTTGCATTAAATCTTTGATGTCTACTTTTAACAGTAAAAACAGAATTGGCTACAACCCAATAATCAACTTTAATTTTTGTCATTATATCCCAATCATTACAAGATACAAAACAATATTTTTCTTTATTGTTACTTAACTCTTCAAATTGTTTAAGATATTTTTTTAAACTTGGTCCTGTTCCTAAAACAAAACCAATTTTGCCTGTTTGAGAATTTACAATATCATCAAAATCCAGTTTTTGTTTTTCAAGTTTTAAAACATCAACTTTTAACTTGACTACAGGCATTGAAGTCTGAATAATTTTTTCAGGAGCTTTTTTATATGTGATTATATTTTTAACTACTCTACTCATAAAATTAAATTATAATCCAGCTTTCAGGAATTAAATCTTTTGTATCCCAATGAGCATATGCAAGCCCAAACCATTTGTTCGGGGCAATAACTTTCTTGTCTGGATTTTCATTCAACCATGCTGCCCACCATGAAAATGATGAATTTGCTATTATATTATTATCACATAAACTCATTAATAAAAAATCTTCATAATCCTTTTGATTTTCTATAAAATGGAAATTTTCAAGATTTGGTAAATTTTCTTTGCACCAATTTATATCATCAGAAAAAACAAGAAAATTTTTATCAATCCCTATTTTTTTTATTGATTTCATATAATAATTTAAATTTTGAATTGGATGATATTCTGGTTGATTAACATAATCTCCTCTCCTAATGTGTATAGAACAATTTTTTTGACTTAATAGCTTATAATATTTATTTTTAATTTTTTCTATAATTATATCAGGATATTTAAATAAATTTTTGATTTCCTTTTCATATTTAGAAAAATATTTATATGACTGATAATAGCCAGTTAAATAAACATCTGTACAATAATTAGGTATTTCATCATAATGAAAATTTGGTTCATTATAAACTTTAAAATTTTTGTAATTTTTGTTTTTAAAAAATTCAATATTAGAAAAAATGTTTTTTTTATATTCATTTATATGTTTATGAATAACTACAGAGTCGTCTGTTGTGAATATATATTTTTTGGCGTTTTTTAAAGAATATGCGTATACACAAGCTATCTGAAACATATAATTACAGAGTCCTCCTATTAATTTTATAGATACAGCATTCATTGTTTAATTTTTAATTAGATTATATAATAATTTAAATTTTTCAAATTTTCTATTAAAAAATAAATTAGAATCATCATATAAAAAATTATATATTTTAATTAAGCTTTCTTTGCTTTGAAATCGTAATCTGTATACATTTCTTATTTTTTTTATATTTGCAGATATTTTTAGATTTTTAATAAAAATATTATTAATTTTTTCACATAAATCCATAGTTCCTAAAATGCTAAATTCTACATATCTTGGTTTATTGTTGATAATCTTAT
>Ga0180433_10002245_pt1 | contig 30186 bp, 29 predicted proteins | sample SS_ome_8_FD_132980 | JGI IMG/M metagenome (GOLD analysis project Ga0180433, IMG submission 132980) | Hypersaline lake sediment archaeal communities from the Salton Sea, California, USA - SS_1_D_1 metaG | ecosystem: Environmental > Aquatic > Non-marine Saline and Alkaline > Hypersaline >... | reverse complement strand
CAGCAAAATTCAAACGACTTTCATTGGAACGCAGGAGTCCGTTTACAGGGACTCGCCTGCTGGAAAACTGGAAGAATTCGGTTTGGTTAGAACCATGAATATTCCGCTCCAGCAGGGATTTGACAGCGATAGCCAGACTTGCTTTTCTATCGGAATTGACTATCTGCCCGCACTTGCATTTGAACAAGGAATAGTTGGAACTGTGTCCTTTGCCAACAGCACCGCAGTGGCTACACCATTTGCTTGTATGCCAACTATCCACAATATCCAGATGAATATTATTATCAAAGCACCTTTGCTCAAGGATGCTTTTGAACTTATAGAATGGAATACGCATGACAATTCTGTTGAATCGCTTGAGTTTCTCAATAGAAATGTCAGCATCATACTTGACAGCGAGATTGATTATTTTCCCAACTATCTGTCCAAGATTTGTGTTGACGAAGTTTCTTTCTTTATTCCTCAATTCTTTGAGCTTTTTTGTGTTTTTCAGGGAATGGAGCAATGCCTTTCGCCCCATAAGATTCTTTCGTTTTGCCCATACATGCCTACCAAAATATGTCTGATAGAGAACTTTACCTTTTGGAGTAATCACACTAACAGCGAAGTGCTTAGCATTGACATCTATACCGAGAACATTCTTTCTCTGCTTGATTTCGGCTTCTTTGGACAAATAAGCAACAATCTGCAAATTCTTTGTCAAGCCGAATGTTTTGCAGTCCCAACCATTGACTATAAGGGAGCAAAATCTCTGGTAGTTTCTGTTCTGCTTGATGGGAACAGCTATCCTGTTTCTTGGATATGTCCCGAGACTCACGAAGAAATTGGTTTTGGTTTTGAAGGTCTTGCAGTTTCTGGGGACATTGAACTTGACAGTCAGCCCATTGACTTTGCTGGTTTTCTTTCGCCAAGCATCTCTTATGAGACTGCACCTAACTTGGACATTGAAGGAGGTGTTCTTCTTGCTATCTGATAATGTTTTGTGGTGGAAGTCCATGAATGTGTTGCACCAATCAGCATTTTCCATATTCCACCGTGCTGATAGAAGTCGGTTAAATTCATGGATAGCATCATCCATAAATCTTTCAAGCCGATTATTCTTGCTATTCGTAGCAAGTGTCTGCAATAGTATTGCTCGCTTCATGGTTCTAACCAATAATATATTGGAAAGAAGGATATATAAAAGGATGTCGCAATTCCTCCCATCCCTGAAGGGCATGGGCTTCCTTGCGACCTTAAGGTGATTTATAAAGGAGCTGAACCAAATATATATTATCTTTAAAGGAGGAGGGATTATATGCCTTTGGAGCCACAGTGGAGAGACCTTGTAAAAGTCTTTCTGATAACAATAATACTGGGCGCGGTTATATACGTAGTTCAATGGGTGCTCTGGACCACGGTAGGTTTGTGGGCTTGGAGCTGGATAGGATGGCTTAACCTGATAACCGTAATAGTATTCCTTGTGCTTATCTACCAGTGGGCCAAGAAATACAAGTTCATCTAAGGTGTTTATTTTCCACCTTTCATTTTCTATTTTATTAATTTGATTTAGCTGAGGTGCTGTCAAAACCAATAAAAAAATGCCTGACATTATCGGATTAATCAATCAGGCTCCTTAATAATGCATGTGGCGCAATCTCAAACCTTTTTATACCTTTGGTGGAATAATTAACTATTTGAATTTGTTCGATTTAGAATGTTGAGGTGTTAAATTGCAAAGACCATTGGACGTTTTGGGTTCGTCAGTAGACAAGAGAATTCTGGTGAAGACCAAGCTCGGGGAGGACATAACAGGCGTCTTGAAGGCGTTTGACTCGCACATAAACATCTGGCTTGATGATGCCAAGATAGAGGGCGACAAGGAAGTCAAGCTCGGAAAGGTCCTGCTCCGCGGCGACAATATAGTGTATGTCTCACCAGGGCAATAGGAATATTATACTTAAATACCTGAACATGAGGTAATAGAAAGTGATAATATGGCCAAAGGAACTCCATCATTCGGTAAGAAAAACAAAAAAACCCACATTGTGTGCAGATTTCCGTAATCTTGAGATTACGGGAAGCACAAAAGATGTGGGAAGCATACATACCACGTCAGGGACAAGACCTGTTCTGCGTGCGGGTTTGGCAACAGCGCCAGGCTTAAAACGAATGCATGGCAGAGGAAGCGAATTCTGGGCAAGGGCAACAGGAAAGCCTAGAGAACCATAAAAACCCGTTTGTTTTGCACACAAAAGGGGAGTTATTTTTTTTCAACACTTTTGAGCTTGTCATCAGCTATTGGCGTGACCTTTATGCCAATCCCTTCCAGCCTTTCCTTGAGCCGTCCAAGCGCAGTATGGATGTCAGCGATTGTATGGGCTCCGGTGCATATTATTTTGCCCGAGCTGAAGAGCAGGAAAGCAACCCTCGGCTCGCTGATTCTGTAAACAAGTCCCGGGAACTGCTCAGGCTCATACTCTGCGTTCTCAAGCGCAAAGGCTATCTCCTCAAGGTTCAGCTGAGCCTTTATCTTTGAGGAGGCAACTATATTCTCTACCTTGATGTCAAATTTCGTTGGAAGCCTTATGCCGGTTTTTCTTATTCTGTCCACTACCTTGGACATCGCAAGCTTTGCCATGTCAATGCTCTTTGCCCCGGTGCAGACAATCTTTCCCGAAGAAAATATCAGTGCAGCGGCTCTCGGCTCCTGCGTCCTGTAAACAAGTCCCGGGAACTGCTCAGGCTCGTATTCGGTATTCTCAACATCAGCTACCAGTTTGTTAAGCTGGATTTCCTTGCCCAAAGAAGCAAATGCAACAACATTCTCAACTTTAACCTGAAATTCCGCCATATCCGACCCAATCTCCTTAACAAAGAAGAACAGTAAACTATTTAAAGGTGTAATATAATTAGTCATCAAAGTATATATAAATAATCACATAGTTTTATCTCTACAATACAAAAGTGATGAGAGATGTTTCTTGTCACTTTAGAATGGAAGAGACAAAAATTTTAGAATATTTCTCATCTCTGTGTTTGGAAAACAACAAAGAGACAGGAAACCAATGCAGATTATCTTGTATTGGCGATTCTAAACCTATATCCATAAGGAGTGATAAAAATGACAAAACAACAAAGAACAATCAAAACCAAAAGCAAAGAAAAGGACATGAAAGCAAACGCGATAGTCCCTGATACATCGATTCTTATCCAGGGCAAGCTTTCCGAGATGATTAACAAAGGAAAGCTCAAAAAGACCAGGATTATAATCCCCAGGGCCGTTCTGGACGAGCTTCAGGCGCAGGCATCAAGGGGCAAGGACATCGGTTTTGAGGGACTTGAGGAACTGAAGAATATAAGAAAACTGGCGAAGAAAAGTGCAATAAGGATTGAATTCAGCGGCGACAGGCCGACACTGGAGGAGATCCAGTTAGCCAAAAAAGGAAGGATTGACGCGATTATCAAGGACGTTGCCGCCAAGGAAAAGGCCCTGCTCGTAACGGGCGACTTTGTCCAGGCCCTTGTCGGAGAAGCCGAGGGCGTCAATGTAATGCACATAGAGCAGAAACAAGTTAGGTCAAAGCTAAGGATTGAGGATTTCTTCACAAAAGATACACAATCCGTACACCTTAAGGTGGGCGTCGTCCCCCTTGCAAAGAGGGGCAAACCCGGGCAGATAAGCTTGGTCAGGGTAAGAAAGAAGCCGTGTGATGAGAAGGAGATTACGTCTATTATAAACCAGATAATCCTGAAGGCAAGGCGCGATGATGACTCGTTTATAGAGATTGGCAAGCAGGGCGCGCTTGTTGTGCAGATGGGCGAGTACAGGATTTCCATAACAAGGCCGCCGTTCTCGGAAAACATTGAGGTCACGGCAGTCAGGCCTTTGGTAAAGCTTGAGCTCAATGACTACGAGATGCATGAAGAGCTCCAGGACAGGATATCGCGGGGCTCACAGGGCGTACTTATTGCCGGGCCACCTGGTTCAGGAAAGTCCACCTTCGCCGCATCAATAGCGGAATTCCTTTCGAAAAAAGGCAATGTTGTCAAGACCTTTGAGCAGCCGAGGGACCTTCAGGTCGGGCCCGAAATTACGCAGTATGCGCCGCTGGAAGGGGACTGGGACAAGACCGCAGAACTGCTGCTTCTTGTCAGGCCGGATTATACAATATTCGACGAGGTCAGGAAAACAAGGGACTTCAGGGTATTTGCAGACATGCGACTCGCCGGGGTGGGCATGATTGGTGTGGTCCATTCAACAAGCCCTGTCAGCGCAATACAGAGGATGATAGGCAGGGTTGAGCTCGGCATCATACCACACGTTGTTGATACTGTGATTTACATATCATCAGGCAAAATAAGCAAGATTTATGAGCTTTCTCTGACAGTCAAGGTTCCGTCCGGCATGAAAGAGCAGGACCTGGCAAGGCCCGTTGTTGAGATAAGGGACTTTGAAAGCAAGAAGCTTGAGTATGAAATATACACCTATGGCGAGGAGAGCGTCATAGTGCCCGTGCAGGAGGAGAAATCCCCGCTCAACGAGCTCGCAAAGAGTGCCATCTACAATGCTATAAGGAGCTACGACCCGCAGGTCGTGGTTGAGGTCCTTTCACAGGACAGGGTGGCTGTCAAGGTCAGGAATGACATGATAGCGCGCCTCATCGGCAGCAAGGGCTCCAACATAGAGAAGCTCGAGGAGCAGCTGGGGATACATATAAGCGTTGAGCCCCGGGAGGAGACCTTCAAGCGCGAGATTAAGTGGGGTTTTGAGGAGTCCGGCAACACTATCCAGCTCAGGTTCAGCAAGGGCCTTACAGGCAAGCAGGTTGACGTCTACGAGGGTGAACGGTTCCTTTTCTCTGCCTTTGTAGGCAAGGGCGGGCGAATCAATGTGAAAAAGAAGTCAGAGCTCGGCAGGATTGTGCTCAGGGCGATCAGTTCGAATAACCTCATTGTGAGGCATTGATAGGATATATCCAAAAACATATGCTTAAAAACAGATATAGAAAAACAATGTTACAGAAAACCTTTTAAATACCTAACGCTTTATAATTAGTGTACGAACAGGCGACTGTAATGACTATTTAATGTGAGCTTGAAATAATATTTTAGGTTTGAAGAAGGAAACCTTTGTGAAAAACATTGAGAAAGGAGTACCTTTCTCGCCAATTCAATTCCGGTTGATCCCGCCGGAGGTTACTGCTATCTGAATCCGACTAAAACATGCTAGTCCTGGGTTAAACCAGGGCGAACAGCTCAGTAACACGTAGTTAATCTGCCCTTGGGTTTGGTGCAATCCCGGGAAACTGGGGCCGAGCATCAGATAGGTAATGGGTACTGGAATGTCCCTTTACTGAACCAAGGATGAGACTGCGGCCGATTAGCCTGTTGCTAGGCTAAAATCCTTTTGCGTGGTTTATGAGAGCCATGCAAAAGTTAGAATCCTGGCAAAGCTATAATCGGTACAGGCCTTGAGAGAGGAAGCCTGGAGATGGATTCTGAGACAACAATCCAGGTCCTACGGGACGCAGCAGTTGCGAAACTTCCACACTGCGCGCAAGCGTGATGGAGGGATTCAGAGTGTTCTTCCTTCGGGAGGAACTTTTCTCAAGTCTAAAAGGCTTGGGGAATAAGTGGTGGGTAAAACGGGTGCCAGCCATCCATGAAGCGCACAGGATTTGTGTTTATATATACTTTGCTTCATGGACTGGAAGCCGCGGTAATACCCGTGCCACGAGTGGTAACCACGTTTATTGGGTTTAAAGTATCCGTAGCCGGTCTGATAAGTTCTCAATGAAATCGTTAAGCGAAGCTTCTTAAGCATACGCTTAATGACATGAAATCCCGCAGACAACTGTGGGGCTTGTTGGGGATACTGTCAGGCTTGAGACCGGGAGAGGTCAAGGGTATTCCAGGGGTAGGGGTAAAATGCATTGCTTGCGCAAGCACGTAAGCTCTGGCTTACTGTCCTGTAATCCTTGGAAGACCACCTGAAACCCTTTTCTATCCAGCTTATACAAAAGCGTTTACGGAAAAGAAGAGGGTTGGTGAGTGGCGAAGGCGCTTGACTAGAACGGATCTGACGGTGAGGGATGAAAGCTAGGGGAGCGAACTGAAATTGAGATGTGTTTGGAAACACAAAATGTTTTTGAAGATTGTCTCAGTTTCAGGCTTAAAGGGGATTAGATTGACCCTTTTCTGCATGAACGTGTAAAAGCGCCAGCGGAAAAAGGAAATGGGTCCTAAAAACCCCCGTAGTCCTAGCTGTAAACGATGCCCACTAGACATTGGATATGCTAAGGCGTATCCAGAGTCGTAGGAAAACCGTTAAGTGGGCCACCTGGGGAGTACGTTCGCAAGGATGAAACTTAAGGGAAAGAGAAGAAATCATTTAACAAAACAAACTAAGAATAAAAAATGAACGAACAAATACTTTATCTCATAGCATCCTTGAGGGACGGATCGATAGACAATCGGAATTGCAAGAACTATGAGATAAAGATAGGACAAAAAGATCAAAGATGGCTTTCTGATGTCATAAAACCAATCATAGAAAATAATTTTGGCGTCAGGGTGAACATACATAAAAATCTGCTCAGATTGACAAACAAGAAAGCAGTACGTGAAATCCAAAGTATATCAGGCATCAAACCATTTGGATGGGATACACCCAAAGTTGTCAAAGAGACACCACTGGAAAAGAGACACCACTGGAAAAAAGAATCTCTTATATACGTGGGTTCTGGGACGCTGAAGGTGGACTCCCAAAGAAACCAGAATCATGCAACAAAGCAGAACAGATTTACCTATCATTTCACCAGAAACAAAAAGAACCTCTGGTCTTCATTAGAAATTCCCTTATAAGAATGGGCTATAAACCAACCAACATAACCAAATGCAGCGGAGCCCATGAATTCAGAATAACAAGAAAAGCACACATGAGGAGATTTTGTAATGAGATAGGGAGCTGGCATCCAGAAAAGAAGGAAAGGATGCAAAGGCTTTTGGTAAAGATTTCATAATCTTTGATTTCTTCTCCCCGATTTGGCGGGGGAGCACACAAGGGGTGGAGGCTGCGGTTTAATTCGATTCAACGCGAGGAACCTTACCAACGTCGACAGCAGAATGAAGGTCAGGCTGAAGGTCTTACCAGACAAGCTGAGAGGTGGTGCATGGCCGTCGTCAGTTCGTGCTGTGAGAGCCTTTTACGAGAGCTAACCGCTTCTGCCAAAAGGCTTTAGCGAAAAACTCGAACTAAGATGGCTCCAGTACAAGTGTCGACTTAAGTGTCGTAAATCTGTAATATCGCTGTTTAAACGGCTTATAAGAAAACGGGATTATGGAGCGAAACGAACAAGACCCGCGCCCTATGTTACTACGGTGCCTTTAGGCGCCGGTACTCATAGGGGACCGCTGTTGATAAAACAGATGAAGGGGCGGTCGACGGCAGGTCAGTATGCTCTGAATACGTTGGGTTACACGCGGCCTACAATGGTTGGGACAATGAGATGCGACCCCGAAAGGGGCAGCTAATCTCTAAACCCAATCTTAGTCCGGATCGAAAGTTGTCCTCAGCGCAAGCTGGGCCTTGTCTTAAGGGCTGCAACCCGCCCTCGTGAAGCCGAAATCCCTAGTAATCGCTGGTCATCAAGCACCTTTCTTTCTATATAAGCACGTAAAGAAACGTGCACGAAAGAAAATGAAAGAAAAGTGTGTGGACTCTAGCGGTGAATAAGTTCCTGCTCCTTGCACACACTGCCCGTCAAGCCAACCGAGTGGAATTTTGGTGAGCTTTCGGTTTTTGCCGAAATCAAGCCACGATTCTGCAAGGTGGGCTAAGTCGTAAGATATCGAGATGGGCAATAGGATTCTGGCCCTGCCGGAAGATGACTAAAAAACATTTCTATGTCCGATAAACAAGGTAGCCGCAGGGGAACCTGTGGCTGGATCACCTCCTTATATTAACTCAATGTGCACAAATAAGGTTTTCTTCTTGGGCTATTAGCTCATAACAGTTCTCCGCTTTGCAGGCGAATTATACTCGTTTGCATAGTGGAGTTTGGGCCGATAGATCAGTGGTAGATCGCTCGCTTTGCAAGAACCCTTTTTCAAGGCGAACTTGCAAAAAGCGTTCACGGAAAAAGGACTCTAAAAAAGCGAGAGGCCGTGGGTTCAAAATGACCCTTTTCAATGCAGTTGAGCAAAAGCGTCAACGGAAAAAAATGGAAATGGACATCCCACTCGGTCCATAATAAAAAATGATATGGCAAAAGAATATAAATGCAAAGATACACGTAATAGAATACCAGCATCAAAAACAAAAAGGCTGTTCAGAGTCGGCCAAAACTTCGTGGCAGGAAGTGAAGGTTTGCGGTCAGGCAGGGTAGTGATGCACGTTACCATCGCGTAGGCGGGGAAAACCCAACGGTGTTGGGGAGTGATAATTACCTTTTTCTGAACTGCGTTAGTGCAAAAACACTGTGAAACAGAGCACAGTGTTAAACATAGTCATATTTACCGATTCAAAATGTAATGAAATCCCTATTCATGGCATTAGGGATGGATTTGATAAGAGGACAATGAGCACAGCTTTACCGCTCCAAATCGATTGCGACCCTTTTCGTCGCGAGCTTACAAAAGCATCGACGGAAAACGCAAAATGAGATAGTGAACACCAAGCGAGTCCTCTTAGGTGATATTCATAGGTGAGCTGTCCTGACTATAAGGACCAACACGTTGCATGGTGGATGACTTGGCTCGGATACCGAAGAAGGTAGTGGCAAGCTGCTGAATGCCCGGGGTAGCCGCATGCAGGCTTTGAACCCGGGATTCCCGAATAGGACTTCCTCATTGTGTTCGCGTCAGCGAACGGGTACGCAGGGAACTGAAATGGCCATTTCCATACATATTTGTAAAAGTGCCAGCGGAAAAAGGAAATGGGTCACAGTAAACATCTAAGTACCTGCAGGAAAAGAAAGCAAATGCGATTCCCTTAGTAAAGGCGATTGAAAGGGGAACAGGACAAACCGAATGCGCTGGTGAGAGCCGGTGCAGATGTGGGGTATGGACCTGCGCTCAGCCCAGCTTCTTATCTGAGGCCTGCTGGAAAGCAGCACCGAAGAGGGTGACAGTCCCGTAGGAGAAAAGAAGAAGGCTGATATCAGGCATCCTGAGTACCGTTGGTTGGATATCCAGCGGGAATGGGAGACAATAATTCCCAATCCTAAATATAGTCTGAGTCCGATAGTGCACTAGTAGTGTGAACGAAAGTTGAAAAGAATCCTTAACAGGAAGTGAAAAGATACTGAAACCATGTAACCACAGGTGGATATGGCGTGTAGTGCGTTCTTTCTGAAGGAAGATCTGCAAAGATTGAGTACGAAGAAGGAATTTTCATGTCATATCGTCCGTTTTGAAATCAGAGCAGCGTTCTGTCAGCGGGCATATTCTGCTTATCGGTTTTCAACCAGAAAAGCAGATAAGCCCGCTTCCCAAACAATAAAGCATGAAATTTAAAAATTTCAGTTCAAAAACAGAAGCTTTAGAAATTGAAATAACTGAAAATCTAGCATATGTTACTGGATTTATAATAGGGGATGGAAATCTTGGAAATGGTTATCTTGTAAGAGCTGTTGAAGAGAATGAACAATTCTTGAATAAATTTTCAGAGATATTTGAATCCGTTTTCAAAAGAAAACCAAAAATTTACTTTGATAAATATAATAGATCTTATGTTGCTTATGTTCATTCAAAGAAAATTTGGCAATTCCTATCCGATTTTGGTATAAAAACAGGAACAAAATCCAGAATTATTACAATACCTGAGAACATTTTAAAATCGAATAAATCAGTTAAACAATCTTTTGTTTCAGGTATTTTTGATGCAGAAGGTTCTGTTATTCAGATGAAAGACAAACATCATATCAATGGATATCTGAGAATTCAATTTAAAATTTGTAGTCATGAATTAACAAAAGAACTTCATGAACTACTTAAGTTATTTGGGATAAATTCCAAAATATATCATTATGATACTTTTTCAATGATTCAGATTAATGGAAGAACAGAATGCAAAAAATTTCATGATAAAATAGGATTCGCACATCCTATTAAAAATCAAAAACTTAGAACGCTTCTTTGACAAAAAACACGTGGCAAGGAGTTTGTCTCTGTGGCGAGGTGAAGGAAACGAAGCCGAAGCGAAAGCGAAACCTGCGCAGATTCCAGGCAGGTGGGTGTGAAAGCGCCCAAGTCACAGGGACAGGACCCGAGACTCGACGATCTAGCCCTTGGCAGGGTGAAGTCCAGGGAAACCTGGATGGAGGCTCGCTACCCGTATTGAGATTCAAATCATTGGGGTGACCTGGGGCTAGGGGTGAAATTCTGCAGAAACATTCTGCTGGACACCAAAAGCCAATCGAGTCGAGTGATAGCTGGTTCCTCTCTAAATGAGTCTTAGCTCAGCCTCGTCGGAGACAGATATGGGGGTATAGCTACTGATTGGGTAACCAAGGGGAGAAATCCCCAGTTGCGCTGTCAAAGAACCTTTCTTTCTATGCGAACATGCAAAGAAACGTTCACGAAAGAAAAATGAAGAAGGGTTCGGCGAAACTCAGAATCCTGTATCGTCTTAGAAGACGGGAGTGCGGTTATGGGGTAAGCTCAATAACCGAAAGGGAAAGAACCCTGCTCAGGGTTAAGGTCCCAAAATGCATGTTAAGTGAGGAAAGGAGTTTTCAACCACAGACAGTGGGAATGTGGGCTTAGAGGCAGCCATCGTACAATGAGTGTGTAATAACTCACCCACCGAGGTTGGGAGCCCTGATAATGGACGGGACTAAACATGCTACCGATACCCTGAACCCCGAAAGGGGGCGTAGAGAGGTGTCTTGCGGGGGCAGAAGCCTAAGCGTAAGTTTAGGTGGACCCCGTGAGAACAAGAATCTTGCCGATAGTAACAGCAAAGTTGGGTGAGAATCCCAACCGCCTTAAAGGGCTAGGGTTCCTCAGCAATGATTAACAGTTTGACTTATTAATACCAAGTCTTCTGGTCGATTCAGCTGAGGGTTAGGCGATCCTAAGTTGTACCCTAACTGGAGTGCATCGAAGGGGAAGCGCGTTAATATTCGTGCCCTAAGGGAATACGTGCGGCGACGCAAGGCTGGTTCCAGACGCTTTGGGATAGATCTTCTGCAGAAATGCAGCTAAATATTGAACTCTGTGGAGTGCCGTAATGGCGAGAAGCAGACGAAGATATGAACGGCCCGCAAGGGTTAGGTTGAATCCTGGAGCCCGTGAAAATGGAAACAGCAAGAATTTCCCTTATTCGTACCGAGATCCGTCACAAACCCTTTTTCTGTGCGAACTTGCAAAAAGCGCCTGAGGAAAAACGAAAGTTTTTTCCGTGAACGCTTTTAGAAACAATTGATATTCGTTATAGTTATCTGCCATATGGCTAATTGGCGATATGGTTAACAGTAAAAGGGTTCGACGAATGGTGCCCCTTGCTGAGAAGGCAAAGGCGTGTTAGGATAAATCAGTCTAAGGAATTCGGCAAATTAGTCCTGTATCTTTGGTAGAAAGGATGCCTACTGCTCCGGCTCAGCCGGGACCAGTAGGTCGCAGTGACAAGGGGGGTCCGACTGTTTAACAATGACCTCTTTCTTTTGTAAAAGAAAGACTTCAACGAGAAAGAAAACACATGGTCGTTATAAAACGTATGGGGCTGCTAGGCGGAAACGCTGTGTATAGCCCCTGAGGCCTGGCCAGTGCCAGTGTGTTAAACCCGGTCTCAACCGGGCTAAGCCCTGGTAAACGCCGGCGGTAACAGTTTGATCGCTAATATGGAATGACCCAAGCGGTCTTCTGCCGTACACTCTGACCGTCTTAAGGTAGCGTAATGATGGTCATCTGAAAGATATTGTGTCTTGATGACGATTAAGCCGTTGCGCATTCCCTTGCCGATTAATTGTCGGCCTGCATCAATGGCTTAACGAGATCCCCACTGTCTTAGACTGGTACCTAGTGAAATCAATGGTCCTGTGCATATTCAGGAGACCCTCAGTGGGACGAGAAGACCCCGTAGATGGAAGAAGGAATCCATGTCCAGCGGGCATATTCTGCTTATCGGTTTTCAACCAGAAAAGCAGATAAGCCCGCTTCCCAAACAATAAAGCATGAAAATTGAAGAACTTTTGGCATATGAAACTGGATTACATCTTGGTGATGGATCACTTCAGAAATGGAATAGGGTGCATAGAATAATATATTGCGGTGATATCAACAATGACTATGATTTTTATGCAAAAATTGTCCAGAAATTCTTAATGAACTTTACAACAAAAAAGCAATAGTTTATAAGAGGAAAAGGGACAACACTGTGATAGTAATTCTGAATTCCAAAGAGGTTATAGAAAAGAAAATCAAACTTGGTTTGCCAATCGGAAATAAAATAAATTTAAAAAGAATACCAAAATGGATCAACAAAAAATTGATTCCACATTTTATCAGAGGATTGGCAGATGCAGATTTTTGCCTCTCATTCAAAAAGAATAGAAAAGGAATTCATTGCGAACCCAGAATAGAATTCTTCACGAATAATAGAGTTCTTGCAGAATTCACAGTAAAAGCGTTAAGAAAAATGGGATTTAAAGCAGCATTTGAAGATACAATGAATAGACAATATAAAGAATTCAGAGTTAGAATGTATGGAAAATCTATGCTCCAAAAATGGATGAAAACAATTGGGTTTTACAATCCAAAACACACATCCAAGATTATGCTGTTCGATAAATTAGGCAAATGTTCAATTAACATTTCAACTCAAGAAAGGCTTAATATGTTATGATTCCTTCTTTCCAGCGGATATCTTTACTACAGCTTGATGCTGTGGTATGGAGACGATTGTATAGTGTAAGCGGGAGCATTGCAGCCAGGGCGCCAGCCCTGGTGAAGGCGCCGATGTAACACCGCTCTTTTGTTTCCATATCGCTTATGCCTTCGGCAGACAACGTCAGGTGGGTAGTTTGGCTGGGGCGGTACTTCCCTGACAAGAAATCAGGGAAGCCCAAAGGTTTCCTCATCGAGGTCAGAAAGAACCCTTTTCAGTTCAAGCTTTCCAAAAGCGTTCACGTAAAAATGAAATGGGTTCATGAATATCTCGAGAAGAGTGCAAGAGCAAAAGGAAGCCTGATAGGATCCTTGACAATGACCCTTTTCTGTACGAGCTTGTAAAAGCGTCAACGGAAAGGGCTGTTACAAGGGATCCTAACACGAAAGTGTGGTCTAGCGATCCCCTGTGCTCCTTTATTGGGAGCCAGGTCTTACAGAAAGGACCTTTCTTTCTATGCGTGAATCCAAAGAAACGTCCACGAAAGAAAGTTCTCTGTAAAAGTTACCTCGGGGATAGATTCTTAGTGCTTATTATAATAGTTCTAAGAATCCCCTAAAATGGAGTCGTGGCGCGCGAGAGTCCACTCCGTAATTCTCGTTCTACAACAGCGTAAATTGTCTATTGAGGTATAGCTATAGCTAGCTATGCTGATGAAAAGATAAGCAAAAAGACATCGGGAAGTACGAGGTTATATCGACCGCGTTCATTGCTTCTCCGCCGTCGGCTCGGCTCTTCCTGGGCATGCAGCAAGACCCTTTCATGGAAAACGTGAAAGAGTCCTGTATGTGCCCAAGGGTGGAGGTGTTCACTCATCAAAGAGCCACGTTAGCTGGGAAGGGGTCTAGAAGTCCAACTTTAAGCTCAGAAACTAAATATCAATATGAGTGATTTGGATGTTTTAGCAGGAATAATCGGCAGCGACGGCCACATATATAAAAGCGGTTATACATTTTGTGTGGTCAATAAAAACAGAGATTTTATTGAAAATATGGTAATTCCTTTAATCAGACAAACAACAGGTAAAACACAAAAACCAAAACTTGTTCCGTCTGGTTTTGGTGAAGGTAAATTCAAAGTTCATGTATCTTCAGTTAAATTCTGTAGAATGCTGACCAAAAAATACAATATTCCTGTAGGTGCGAAATCCAATTCAATAAATCCACCCAATTTACCAAGCCAGAAAAGAAAATTAGATTTTCTTAGAGGTTGGATAGCGGGTGATGGAAGTGTGACTACAGATAGAACAAGAGCAAAAATAGAAATATGGTCAAAGAGTTTTACGATATTGAATTGGTTTAAAGAGGTACTTAATGATTCTGGAATCAAATCCAGAATGTTCCAAGAGAAAAATAAAAATGAACATATATTGAGAATTGGACGAAAAGATGATGTGGAGCTGTTTTATCAGAACATAAAAATTCCACACTCAGAAAAACAAAATAGACTTGAATGTTTATTATCTTAAACTTCTAGGCCCCTCAGCAATTAAGAACGTTGCGAGACAGTTTGTTCTATATCTACTGAGGGTGTTGATTGCCTGAGGGGAAGATCCCACCAGTACGAAAGGAACATGGGGTCGTGGCCTCTGGTTTATCGGTTGTGTTTGCAATGCCGAGTAGCTACGCCATCGCGGATAAGCACTGAAGGCATACGGGAGCTTAGACAGCTATATGAATTCTGTTTAAGCTGTCGGCCTAACTAAGTGTGAAGCCGCCCCTGAAAAGAGGCAATCATTCTACAGACTGGTCGGCGACGACCGGCGAGTAGAGGAAGGTCCCGTAGACGACGGGGTGATGGAACCGGGGTGTAAGTGCTAAGCTTCGGCGAGGCATTCAGCCCACGGTCCCCAAATCCTGACAGGTCCTAGTTAAAAGGGCAGCTCATCCTTAACCTTTTTTACTGTTAACAATATCGCCAATTATTCATATGGCAGGTTAGCCACAACGAATAATACCTGTCCCAAAAGCGTTAACGGAAAAATAAATTTATATCTTTATCATTTTTACCTTTGTTAGATGTAAGTCTCACGACTACCGGCAAATTCTGAATTATTGTTTTTAATTCCAAAGATCAAAAAAAATCATGAAGATTGTTATAACCACTATAATTATCGGAGCAGTAATATTTATTGCTGCATTGTTTTTATCTGCATCAAACACAGCCACAAGACAGGTTTGCTTCTCGTCTGCATGCATCAGCGCAGAGGTGGCTGACACGCCCGAAAGGCGTGCTCAGGGTCTGATGTTCAGAGATAGCCTGCCTGAGGACAGTGGCATGCTTTTTATATTCGAGACAGAAAGTCTCCACCCATTCTGGATGAAGAACACACTTATACCACTGGACATGATATGGATTGACAGCGAGCTGAAAATAGTTCACATAGAATACGCTGTGCCGTGCACTGCATCAGAATGTGAGACATACGGCCCGGGCAGCCCCTCAAAATACATCATTGAAGTGAATGGCGGTTTCACCGGTGAGCATGGCGTCGGGGTTGGCGATGTTATAACTATTGCAACATAGGTCACTCATTATGCTTTAAGACACTGACGGAGCACAGTCAATCTGCAAGCAGTCCTATTGATTCGGCTCGTTCAGGGCCTTTTTATATTGATGGATAAAATCAAAAAATAAATTAAATAAAATAATGACGGGAGATTTCAGCAGTGAAATGAGCTAAGATTATTCGTCCCAGTCTTCATCATCTTCGTCTTCAAAGAACATGATGAGCCCCTCCTCCAGTAAAATACTATTATAATGCTTTGCTTGCTTATAAGCTTAAAAACAGCGGTTTATCGGCTCACCAAAGCGAGGCGAACAGCGTCAGCACGATCACTGAAACAATGGTTATAGGTATCCCCGCCTTCAGCATATCCCAGACCCTTACCCTGCCTGTTGCATAGGCGATGGCATTCGGCGGAGTGCCTACGGGCAGGAGGAAGTCAAGCGACACCGCCAGCCCGCATACCATTGCAATGGTCTGGGGTGACATATTGAGCATACCCGCAAGGGGCAGAACAACAGGAACAACAATTGCTGCGGTTGCTGTGTTTGATGCAAGGGCCCCGAGCCCGATAGAAAAAGCCGCAAGCATGAGTATCACAAGAACTCCGTTAATTCCTGACAGGTTCGCCGCGAGCACGTCAGCAAAGTGAGCTGACAGGCCTGTGCTGAACATTGCAGAACCCAGAACCAGACCCCCTGCAAACAGCAATAGAATATCCCACTTTATCTTCCTCAGGTCCGGTGTCTTCAGAAGTCCTGTAATGAAAATTGCCACAACAGCCAAAACACCCACCAGAGTGCTTGACATGCCATGCAGGGGCGTTGTGAACCAGAGCGCAATGGTTATGGCGAATATGGCTATGAAGAGCTTCTGTTTTGCCCGCATGGGTCCGAGCCCGTGTTTTATGTGCCTTATGCTGCCCTGCTCAGGCGGATAGATTAGCGCCAATATTGCCCATGCAACCGGAACAAGCATCAGCACAAGCGGAAGCGCGTAGAGCATCCAGCCCAGAAAGCTGACGCTGACGCCCGCAAGGCTTTCAAGGTTTGAAACCGTTATTGCGTTCGGCGGGCTTCCTATTATCGTTCCCATGCCCCCTATGTTGGCCGAGAAGGCTATTCCCAAGACCATGGCCTTGGTGAAGTTCGTGAGCCTTTTTCCGGATTTTATCACTATGCCCAGCCCTATGGGTATCATTATGGCTGTTGAGGCCGTGTTGGATATCCACATGGACATGAATGCCGTTGCAAACATTACGAGAAGCAGGAGTGTCCTTGATTTCTCGGTCTTTGATGATATGAACCATGCAAACCTCCTGTCAAGCCTGTGTGACTGCATTGCAAGGGCTATGACAAAACCGGCAAAGAAAAGGATTATCACAGGGTCTGCAAACTTTGCCGCGGCGTCGGCCATGGGTGTTATGCCCGTAAGGACAAGCAGTAATGAAACAGTCACGGCTGTGAGATAAAGCGGGATTGTTTCAGTCACCCACAGCAGTGCGGCAAAAACGAGAAGCGAGAATACCATGTGCGCATGGGCGCTGACGTTCATTGGGAAGAAATATGCCGCAGCCGCGAGCACAGTAATCACGGCAAACCTCAGAATCCTTGAATTCTTCCAATTTCTGCCTTCCGGTTTCATTGCTTAATTATTGTAATTGGGAAGCTAAATATTGGCATTCAACATATCTGCCTTAATCATTAGCCGGTCCCGATACCATCAAATACCTTAGCCGAAGTCGAAGATTTTTTAGTCTGCGGGTGCAATACTTTAGCATGGGCACGGGAAGCAAGGGGTTTTTGGCCGCATCTCTGGTGCTAACCGTTGTCGCAGCTGTCGCGGGCTGCACGTCCATATTGAACAATACTGAGTGCGCTTTGGCGGACAAAAACCTGGAGATATTGGATATGGAATACCTCTCAGAGGGTGCGGAAGGCCCGAAATTCAGGCTAATTTTTCAGTTCACGATGCCCGAAGGCTGCGGGGAAAGCATAGCCTGCAACGTTTCTTCCCCAGAGCGCTGCGGCCATGAAACCACATACCTTAGCTCAAGTGGGGACTACGGCATTGAGGTTGGGTTTGGCGCAATAAGGGATGGTTTTCAGGGAAACACGAGCGATGATTACATAACCCTAAACCTTGAGTGCGGATTGTATGCGTCTTCTGATTCCGGCACTGTGTTCCAGGGCACCACTATAACAAAGAGCCAGAATGTGTCGCTGGAGTCATAGCTGCGGCGCCGGTTGCATGGAGAGTCTGGGCATATTGTTTTATAACCCACCTGCACAATAATTAGGCATGGCAAAAAAGAAGGACTCGAGGAACCGGAGAAACAAAAATCAAAGAAGCCAAATGAAACAGAATGGAGAAAAAACGAAACAAACCAAAGAGCAGAGGAAAGGAAACGGTGAACAAAGAAAACAGGGGCCCAAATCATTCCGCGAGGCAATCAGGGAAGCCAACAAGACCCCGGAATATTCCAACGAGGGCTGGAGAAGGATGAACAAGTGGGCCAGGCTCGCTATTGTTCTTTTCTGCATTGGCATGGCATCGGCATTCCTTCTGGCAGCATTCGGTTTTTTCGGGTGAATTACTGCTGAGCCCTGAATGGTTTCATGGATTGCCTTTTTTTCAAGCGTCTAATGTTTGTTCAATTTACCTGCCCTTTTCTTCGCCTGTAATGCAAATTTATTTAAAAAGCTTTGGTTCCGTTGCGCACCTTCGGTGCGTATGTCAATATTTTAAGAAAGGGATGCAATAATTCAATGTGGACAAAAAGAATCTTTGGCCTGTTTGCACAGCGGCGTGCCTTGCAGCAGCGCTCGTTTTTGCAGGCATCCTGACAGCACCTGAAATAACACATGACACAACTGATGTGGGCAAAACACTGCTGATGGAGCAGCTTCTTGCAGGCGGAGCAGCTGTTGGCATTGCAGAGCCGCCCGAAACAGAGTGGTATGGGCACGAGGCCGGAAGGTTTTCACTTGGCATAGCCAATGAAAACATGCAAAGCACTGAAACCTATTTTATCAACGTATACCTCAGCGGTCTGGGCGGCGAGGTGCAATGGGATGACATTGCAGACTGGTCACAAAAGGCGAACTCATGGCTGTCGTTCCCGTGGTCGGTGTCTGTAGGCCCCGGCGATGCAGGGACGGTTGACATAACATTGAACCCAGGCAAGGACACGAGCATAGGCACGTATAAGTTCACTGCAGCGGTCTGCGGGGAATACGAGCCCGGCGGATGCCATTTATCTTCGGACAATCTGGGTTATGCCAGGGCTTCGGACAGCCTTTACGGCTCCGCGGAATTTGAAATACATATCCTTGAATAATTCGCGGCCTGTTCACCGGCTTGCAGCTTTTTGCAGGCCACGCTTATTATCTGGCTAATCTAAATATAGGATATGAAGCATCTTGCATTGCTTGTATCCCTCTTGGCTGCTGTTGCAGTCTCGGGCTGCACGGAATTGGGCACCTTTGGAAATGGTGGGGGCGCCTCCGGTTATGGCAACCTGCTTTCAGGCGTGCCTGTTGGGTATCAGGGCAACATAATTGAATACTGCGAAACATTCTGGGCGCACAACATGGGTTATGCCCATTACTGCGTTGCAAGGTACGGATACCTGTTCTCTCAGGAAGGCGGGTGCGTGCAGGGCTTTGAAGACAGGCACGAGCAGTTCTGCGATGGGCTTGACTCAGGCTCTGATTATCTTGACTACTGGAACTGCGTGCAGGACAGCAGGTATGCGGCGGGCATAAGGCAGTGTGGATACATACAGAACAGGACATGGGATATAGTCTCAATGCCCGGAATCAGCATCCAGTCCCTGTTCCCGACAAAGGAAGAATGCCTCACGCACAGGGAAAGCGCAATTGAATACATGGAAGCGACGATAGACAGGATGATACCGGCCTACAACAACAGCGTGGTTGAGGTCAATTTCCTGAGCCAGATACGCACATGGGCCTGCAACTGCTCCGTGATGTCAACTTCTGGCGGCATACAGATGCATTGCGCTGATGCCGAAAGGTCTGTGTGCAAGAACGAGTGCTCGGGTGAGCAGGCGAATGCAAACTTCAAGGCACAGCAGGAAGCGGCAATCACGGCCGCATACGGCTGTGACGCTTATTAGCCGGCTCGGGCAATAAATAAACATGGAAAGCAAACAAAAGGAAGAAATGAGGCAGCAGCCGGGGCCCCACCCGAAGCCGGAACCTCAGCCAAAACCGGAGCCCCGAAAGCGGTCCGCGAAACGCAGATTCTCAAAGGGGCTTTTGGGCGCGGTCATAGGCATAGTTATTGTAATCGTGGCTGTTTTTGTTGTCCTTATGATGAGTTCTGGTTAGCGGGTGAAAGAATGCCTGCAATGAAAAAACCCAGGCGGAAAACCGCAGCAAAGGGTGCGCCGAAGAGGAAATGGTTCAGGGGCATGGGCTCGCTGCATGGCTGGACCGCATCCTCAGCCGCGGCCACAAGGCATGGTTGCCTGAAGAAGGCAATCCGTTCCTCGGGATGGACAACGACGCAGCGCAGGCTTCTGGCCCTGCACAACGTCACCAAGGACAAGGGCACGAAGCGCGCCACTGAAGCGGATATGGCCTGGATGAGAAAGCAGAAGCCCGGCAAAAGGAAGTGACATATTTCTGGATTTCCAAGAAATGAAATGGTTTATATCCCCTTAAATTGACAAAATAAAGGAGAAAGGCATTGAATATCCTTTCTCCATGAAAACTATTGGTGCGGGTCAAGGGGGTCATGGCCCCATCTTATCTCCCACCAGTCGCCTTTGTGGTCGCCGTCGGTATCACGGTTATTTGGGTCAGTGCCCCAGACATATTCGTTGAGGTTGACCAGTTTGTCGTGGTCAAAGTCCTCGTTTCCGTCCATGGCATTAAGCGGATCCAAGCCGTTTTCCGTCTCCCAGTCATCGGGCATGAGGTCACCGTCTGTGTCCTGTTCCTCGGCGAGCACAAAAACCCGCTGAATGTTTGATACCCTTATTTCATCAATGATGCCCGCGAAGCCGTAATTGCTATTGTGGTCTGCGCCTATTGAAAAATCATATGCATCAGTGCCGGTTATGGGTATGAATGTGTTTGGATTGGTTCCTTCCAGCACACCATTCACCCATATCTCCATTCCCCTGCTGCCCCATGTGACCGCAACATGATACCACGTTCCGGCTTTCCATATCCTTTTGTTTGAATACGCGAAATGTTTCGTACCCAAAACATTCATCTGGAGATGAAGCCGGCTGTCATAATCAGACCACCCCATATGGCAGCTGTTGTACTGGGAAGGTATCTTGAACGTGAGCCAGACCTCAAGGTGCTCTGTTCCGATATCTACCGAAGGCTTGAACCACAGTTCTATTGTGCCTTCCTGCGGAATGGTTTCCAGAAGAGCCGGCTGAGAAACATTATCACCGATGCCATCGAACTCCAGTGCATGCGGACCGAACATGCTGTCTGTTGTCCAAATTGGGTTATCCGCTGACCTGAATATGCCGTCATAAACTCCGGTCTCATCTATGAGCGTTGTCCCCGAGCCCGTATCGCAGTGATACAGCGCAACCGTGTGCTCGTCGACTTCATAGGGGCCCGTGACTCCCCCCTGCGCATTTACCATAGCACACAGCATGATTGAAAAGACACTTACATTCGTTTTCATTGTTCTTCTCCTTTTGTTCTGAAAACCCTTGTTAGTTTCAATTCAGAAAAATACCTAAAAGTGTAGAGCGGAACTAAAATTAATCTAATTGTTTCCTTAACTGTTCCATCTCATAACCAATTATGTATGAGTCTAATTCACCTACTTTTGGAACAAGGAGACTAAAAATAGGATCTCTTCCAGCATACATCCCTCCTGTAAAATCAATATCACTATCAGGAACAACTAGAATGGATTTTTTGGATTTTGGAGTATGGCTTCCTGGGTTACATACACACAGCAACAATCCAGAATATTTTCCATCAACTTTATTTATCCATGATTGGACAGCATATTCTCTTTCTTCATCAAAATATACCCATTTACCATTAGTATCTCCATATGCTGCCAATAATGCATATCTATCCAAGCCATAAATTTTACCATAAAGATCAATATACTCTCTATATTCTGGTCTGCTTCCAAAAAATTGATTTAATTTTGTATCCAAAAAATCCTGAGCATCGTCAGTATCTTTCATAAATTCTCCTATTTTATGGTCTCCAAAATACAAGTATCCTTGTTCAAGTTCAAATTTTCTCATACAAAATAGTTAAATACAATACTTTATAAAGTTTTCTATTATTTACTACTTCACAGTTAATATAATGCAATTTTAGCCCTGCTTTTATTCTATTCATTCATTGCACTACGTGCTTCATTGTTCGGTCTTTTTCTGAACTTTGGATTTTTCGGCTTCGCCGAACATTGCACTAAAATCCAACCCCTCCAAGTATTCGGGGGAAACTAACAGGAATTTAACGGTTCCGAAACCTTGCAGGTTTCTCCACCCAAATCACTCACTACATTCATGACTTCAGTGAACTACACCACGCTTTCGCATAGTGCTTCCTAATTCATAGACCACAGCCCGAAGGTCTTAATGCCGATGTTATAGAAACAATTCTTTGCACTATGCAAACCAGACCCCGAATGTCTTGCGCCGATGCAAGACGCAGAACCCGTACAGCCTAAGCTTCTCTTGACAACCAGTCCCTCAGAGTTGGTTGTGTGTTGGATTTTATGAGTTTGTGAACATGATGTTACTTGAAAGTGGGTATTTGGTTTTATAAATGTTATGGTGGTTCCATCCATTGCAATCATGTCTCCGCAGGCTCCATTTATATATCCCCCTAACTAAACATATAAATATTGAATTATATGATTATGTGATAATATGCCAAGCAGAGAAAGGTGCCCCTACTGCGGAAGCACCCGCATAGTGTTCAGGGGCTACAGGTACAACGAGAAGAGCAAGAAAAGGCTCAGATTATGCAAGGCCTGTAAGCGAAAGTTCACGCCCAAAGACAGGTTCTGGCGCATGCGCTTCAGCCCTGACGAGATAGCGCAAGCCCTCTCCTTGCGCAGGCGCGGTTTCTCCACTATTGAGGCCCAAAAACACCTGGCCCGGAAGGGGATTAAGGTCTCAAGATGGACAATCATAAAATGGGAAAGGAAATACAGGAAGAGAAAATAGCTTATGTTTTTATTGCTATCCCCTTAAATTGACAATACAAAAGGGGAGGGGGTTTAGCATCGTTCTGAGAATTCAACTTTTACTGATTCATGAATTCATCAGATACGGACCACAAGCCTCTTTGCCGTCCCCTCCCTTTGGCTGGTTACTTCCTCAGCCCTCTTTTTGGCAAGAGGCGCAGTGGTTCACAAAGTGCCCTGGCCGGGTTTTTATCTCCAATGGGGGGTGGGATCAGGCTTCGGCAGGAGACTTCGGGAACATCAACAAGATTAACCGGCCAGGGCTGGGGAGAGTCAGTATGATTGCATATATGGCGGGAACCAAAAACAACATTGGCCCCGCCATACCATCGTACCGCAACCTTGTTAGGATATCTTTCTCACGAACACCCCCTTAGAACACAGCGCTTTCATCCTGTTGTGCATGACGGGAGAAGTGTGACATGAATCAGTAGCAGTGAACACTCAGCCACACAGATATTCGTTCTTTATCCCGCCATGCACGATGCTCTTATGAATTAACACCGCGGTCGATTTTACTGCGCTGCTGCACCGCCCGTGACCTCGACCAGTTGTCACAGACGCTTTATACAACCCATCTAAGCAACATAATAACTGTCTCCTTGCGCATGTTTTCCTGCTGCTGAAAAACAAAGCAGGATGCCAAATGCAAAGCGCAGACCTCACACAGCGGCTACTTACGTTCGCCGCGGGCTGCGCTTGGGATCATTGAAGTGGGGGACAGGGCCGGCAAGACGGGGAGGGGGTAAGTAGGCCGTTGACCCAAGCTGTGCCGGTCCCTGTCCAGTCAACACCACGAACGGCCTTAAGTTGGGAGCGGAAGGTTTGCGCAGATGCCATGGCCATGAACAAGGCACGTGACGAATCTGCATATGCGCAAACGCATGGGTTAACAGGGGGGCCAACGGCATCCAGTGGAGAGGCATTGTTCTGCGTTTATGCCGTTGGCCCCTGCGAAAGGAGAGACGACGCAATCGCTTTCAGGATAGGTTTCTATGGGCTCATCTCCCCTAACAGCGCAAAATATAGAAACAGCTACATTCGTTTTTTGCTTGTGTGCCATATGGTTCTCTGGCTTTTTCGGTGGCAATTTCATGTCATCGAACATATAGGCAAAGATTTTTTTTGTGAGCATGATGATATAAATGATATGATTATTTACCAGCATGCTTTAAAAAACTAAGCCCAGCAACTGGGAAAATTCCCACATGCACGTTTCGCTCGTTTAATGGTTCCTTGCGCCGTTGCCATGTCTTGGGTCACGCTTTATTGTTTTCGGGCCCGGGTCTTTGTGGGGCCATTCTTCTGACTCGTTTTTTTCATCATTATCCTTTCCCTCTGTTTTGTGTTTCCCCTTCTTCATCGCTAACCTCCGTTTCAGTTTCATGCATCGGTTTGTTCCACCAGAAAAGAGCAAAAACAAGTGCTATGGTTATTACAGCCTGTATTTTCATACTATCCGCCCCTTTCCCTTACGCTGTCTATTGTAATGAACTTCACGGCCACGATTCCAATGGGCAATGAAACGAACCCGATGACATATTGCTTCAAACAGAGTGTTGTTATGCCAAGAACAACTATGGCAGCAGGCAACACATACACGATTGCCAGTGACACAACCAGCGTGGTTATGCCAGTAAGTAAGAGAAATAGATGCTTTACAATGCTCATCTCTTCTGCCCTCCTTCCTAAAAATAGCTCTAATGAAATCCATGTGCCCGAGACATTGGTTAAGCCCACAAGGCAAACCTACCGGGCAAAGCCTGCTGCAACACAAGACTCACGTTGTCTTGCGTTATTTCTGTTGTGTCCTGATATCTAATGATTGTTTGTAAAGCATGAAAGTGTGAATTAAGTGGGAATTAATCATAATATTGTAGCAAAGCAATTTAAGCGTTGCCCACAGGGGTTCTGCCTAAACCTTCTCAAACTCCACCCTCTCAAAGCTGCCCTTCTGGTCAAACTCCTTTGAGGTTGATGCGAACAGCACGAACGGCTTGCCGCTTTTGAAGGCAAACCTTGCGCCTTCCTGCACCACCATGTTCTTTATTCGTTCAGAGCCGCATATGAAGTGCCTTGTGTCCCTTGCTATGGCATCATATATTGCCTTCCTGTCGGAATCGGTCTGTACCTTTATGTTAACAACCTTTCCGTTCTCTTCAAAGGTGAATTTGCTCTCCGTTTCATCGAATTTCCATCCACATGCCGAGAACGTATCGGCTATCTCCTTTATGCCTGCAGGATTTCCGTTCTTCGGCCCTTCGGCACCGAACCTGCTGTTGAAAAGCTCCTGCCCGAGGCCTGTAAGGAAGTAATATCGGAGCCTGTTTTTGCGCACCTTTGCCGTCTTTGACTTAACAAGGCCCATGTCAATGAGCTTCTTTGCCTTCCTGCTGAATACCGTGCCTGACATGTTGAGCTCCCTGTATATCTGCGATGTGAATGAGCCTTTTGCCTTTCCCACGGCCTCTATAATCTTCCGGCCGCTTTCGTCCATGTCATCAAACGAAACCTTAAGCTCCCCTTCATCATGCGAAGGGCTCTCTGTGGATTCTGTTTTGCTGTGCTCCGGCTCTTCATAAACAGCCTTTCCCTGCATGTGGGTTTTTAGCATATCGTCGTTGATGGAGCCCTTCTTCAGCTCTATATGCGGGAACTCAACGAGGAAGGGGTCGTGGAAGTTTGACATCCTGCAGAGCATGAAGCCGTGCCCCACCGGCAGCTTCCTGAGGTAGCTGCCTTCGTCCTCATAGTCAAGGCCAAGCATATGGCTTGCGTCCATTATGTCAGAGCTGTGCTTTGTGTCAAGCCCAAGGTTCATGTATATGTGTGTCGAGGTGTTACCAAGCGCAGGGTATGAAACAAGCGAAGGATGCTGGTCTATGTATATCATGCCGAGCCCGAGCTCCCTGACCTCCCTGAATATGAGGTCAATCACGGTCTCAGAGCCTATCTTGTTCGCCTTGTCCCTGTTAAGCACGTGGTGCGCCTCTTCAAGTATGACCGCGCCGATGAGCTGCTCCCTTTTGCTTCCGACCAGAAGCCAGTCCCTTATCCACTGCAGTATTATTTCTATGAAGAAGGTCTTGTCATTCACGTCCATTGCGTCAAGCTCAAGAATTGTTATCCTGCCTTTCCTGAAGAAGTCTGTGATATCAACACCCCTGTCGCAGTCAAAAACATCACCTATCTCCTTGAAGCAAAGCGATTCCAGGGGTCTCTCTGCCGTTGCCAGCCAGTTTTTCTCCCTTGCCGGCAGGCTTGAGGCACCGTACTCATTCAGCCAGTCCTTGATGTCTGCCATCCTCGGGCTCTCCTTGGAGTCATGAACCGCATCAATTGCCTTCATTATGATATGCCTGCCCCCGCCAAGCAGCCAGTAGGCGTGGTCGAATATCGTCGCGAATTCCTTCATCCACTGTGAAAGCTGCACGCCCTCCGGGGGCTTAAGTGGGTTGAACTTAAATGGCGCGGCCTTCCTGCCGACCGTGAATATCTCTATCCTGTCTTTTAGCTCTGTTGAAAGCAGGTCCCTGTAGTTTCTTTTTGAGAAGTCAAATATAAGGACAGGCAGCCCGCTTTCTGAAAGCTGTTTTATCAGGGAATAGGATATGTTTGTCTTGCCATATCCGGATGAACCGAATATGCCTATATGGGTCAGAACCTTGTCCCTGCTGAACATCAGCGGATACATCCTTTTCTTTCCATAAAGCACGGTTCCGAGCCTGAAGTTGCCTTCTGAGGCCATCTCCTTGTTTGGGGGTTCCATCAGCACGCTGCCCTGAAGGTCATTGTTTGAGAAAACCGCGGCCTTAATGGAATCAATCATCTCGAAAATCCTCTTCCTGGTGTCCTCATCAGCGAGAAGATAAGACCTGCTCAGCTTGGATGCGGTCTCCTTGCCCAATACCGGTATCAGCTTCTTTATCTCAGCTGAAACCAGCCTTTCCTTATTTTCCATCATTCTGAATCACCCTTAAGGTCTTTGAACATATCGCTTATCTTGGCCTCTGTCTGGAGTTGTTCCATCAGCTCCCTGAGCTCTGACTTGAGCTCGGTTATGTCCTTCCAGAACTGCACGTTCTCGTGCCTCTTCTCCTTCCTGAGAATTGATATGTCAAGCTTGATATTCCTCTTCTCATCAAAATCAGCAAGCCTGCCCTCCATTTCCTCTTTTTCGGCTATGTCCTTGTCAATCTCCTTGACAGCGTCTTCATGAAGGTTCTTTCTGACATCCAGTGTATCATTAATTTCAGCTATCCTTTCCTGAAGGAACTTGACCCTGTCAAACAGGCTTCCGATTATCTCAGGGGACACCCTCTTGAGCGGGGTTATTGCCTCTTCCTCCATTCTCGGCATTGCCTGCTTTGACCTGATAAGCTTCTTCTTGAGCTCTTCGGTTTCCTCGTCCTCAAATGTCTCGGCAAGGGGCCTGTCCTTAAGCTCTTCCTTCTGCTTCTCCCTCAGCTGGTAGAGGTCCTCAAACTCGTCCTCGTTTATGTAATGGGGATCCATATTTTGTGCCATTCTATCACATATTATTTTGTCACTTTAATGTAGTCAAAAACTACATATGATGCTTAATTTACGCAAGACGGTTATTTAAAGCTTTCGGTACGCAAGACTGTCTTGCGTAAGGATAATTCTGATATGTTTTCAGATTTTTAAAGGTTTATTACGCAAGACGCTTGAGTTTTACGGGAGACATGCAAAAATCAGCCCAAATGCCATTTATAAACCCCTAAACTAACATATCCTTGGCGAGCCGGGTAGATAGTGAGGAACTTCACGTTCTTTCGTGAACGTTTCTTGAGGAAGGCGCGAGCCTACTGTAAGAAAGGTTCCTTAGGAAGCTCCGCTCACTCATGATGCCTTATCAAGGCGCGTTCTTTCCAAGCGTGCATGGGACAGGCAAAAAACACACCAGCATAAGCCGGAAGCTGAGAAGCTTACACCAGACGCAGAAAGGAATTGCTCCTCCGGAGCCATGACGTATTTCACTGTGTAGACATGGCAGAGCAAAGAAAGAGGCGGCAAGTGAGAATATCTGGTGATGTGGGGTGCAAGCAGCCGCAAAATCTTTGGCGGCAGGCGCTTAGACAGATACTATCACCCCCTTGAACCCTCAATGGTTCGGGGATGACAAAAAGCGGGCTATTCCCGGCACGCCGCTTATTTTATGGTTTTGTTCAATTCAATGACGTGACATCGGACAGAGGCAGCAGTGAACAATAATTTAAATAGCAACATCCAATTATCAGCATGGCCAAGCCAAAAGTCCAGATGCCGCAGAGCACTGCCGGTCTCATACGTTATTTTGAGGAAAACAAAGCAGCCATACGCTTCAAGCCACAGCACGTTGTTGCTGTTGCAGTGATCATTATAGCGCTTGAACTTGCCCTAAAGTTCGGTCTGTTCGGCTTTTAAGCGCTGCCAATTCTTGTGAATGTTTAATAGTCCATATATGAAATAACTACATGTGATTGCCATGAAAACCCCTGTACCGAAATTCGGCATGCTAACGAGCCCTGTCCAGGATGTAATCAAGGAGATTAAAAAGGCAAATGGTCTTGGTTTTGATTTCATTGAGATAGGCATAGAGCCGCCGCTGGGGGAGCCTGAGCTGTTGATGTCCAGGAAAAACGCCATCCTTGACACGCTGAAGAAGAACAAGCTTTTTGCACTCGGACATACTTCGTGGTGGTGCGACCTGAGCTCGCCCATAGAGGAGCTGAGGCGCGTGTGGATAGAGGAGGTCAAGAACTACATTGACGTTGCCAGGGCCCTGAAAATAAACCTCCTGAACGTGCACGCGCACAAGAGCGGAATGGTCCTTGAAATCAGGGAGTCCAAGAAACAGGCCCTTGATAATTTCGCGGACAGCCTGGAGGAGCTTGTTGAGTACGCCAGGCCGTTCGGCATAAACCTGATGCTCGAGAACATGCCAAGCAAGGACATGCGCGTAAAGGACTTCAGGTTCATAATGGGACGGGTGCCCGGGCTCGGGATGCATCTTGACGTGGCGCACGCATTCGTTGCCGGCGGCATGAAAGAGGTCATGAGCTTCATAAAAACATTCAGGGGCAGGATACCCCACATGCACATGAGCGACAACCACGGTAAGGAAGATGAGCACATCGCAATAGGCAAGGGCGACATTGATTATGAAAAAGTCGTGAAGGAACTGAAGAAGTCCGGCTATGACAGGACCATAACCTTTGAGGTCTTCTTCGGGGGCAAGAAGGCGCTGAAGGACTCAAGGAAGAAGATTGAAAGGCTCTGGAAGGGTAAAGAATAAAAGCCTTTCTGTTTTAATTTTCTTATGAATGACTCAGCTGACTCAAACCCTGTTAAGAGCTACGGAATCAATTGCGTATCCGGCCAACACGCCATACTCACAGCCGTGCGTGAAGAGGACGGCATAATTGCACACGAATATCAGCCAAACCATGACGCTGAAACACTTTATACGTTTATCACAAAGCATGTGCCTGTCAGCACACTGAAAAGGTTCAGGGACAGGCTGAACCAATGCCTGCCCGAATAACCTTTTTATCACCGAATCAAATAATCAACATGGTCAAGATAAAGCTCGGCCCTGCCGGTTCGCCTGCTAAGTCCACTTTTGAAGGCCTCTCGCGTATCAGGGAGCTCGGGCTCCATGAGATGGAGGTGCAGTTCTCCCATGGCGTGGGCATGGGCCTGCCACTCGCTAAGAGGATTGGCGAAGAGCGAAAGCGCATTGGCATAGAGCTCAGCGTCCACGCACCGTATTACATCAACCTCGCCTCAGAGGAAAAGAGTAAGATAGAGGAGAGCAAGAAAAGGATTTTGGATTCCTGCGAGCGCGCCAACCTCATGGGCGCGAGCCCTGTTGTCTTCCATCCCGCCTACTTCGGCAAGCGAGACAGGGAGGAAACCTTCCAGCTCACCAAAGATGCCATCCTTGATATGAAGAAGACCATAAGGAAGAACCACTGGCAGGTTGAGCTCGCGCCCGAGACAACAGGGAAACACTCTGCCCTGGGCTCGCTGGATGAGACAATCCGGCTCGTTAAGGAAACGCGGTGCGGCATGTGCGTGGATTTTGCGCATCTCTACGCCCGCAATTACGGCAGGATAGACTACGCAGAGGTGCTTGACAAAGTTTACAAGCTAAAACCGAATGACCTGCACTGCCACTTTTCAAACATTGAGTTCACCCGCAAGGGTGAGAGGAACCACCTCAACCTAGACCACAGGCCCGACTTCAGGCCCCTTGCAAAGGAGCTCCTTCACCAGCGCAAAATAAGGACAGTCACAATCATCTGCGAGAGCCCGGTGACATGGAAAGATAGCCTCAAAATGAAGAAAATACTTGAGAGCTTGGGTCACAGGTTCTGATTTTTCCGTAGACGCTTTTGCATTGAGTATGTAGAAAAGGGTCTCTGAAGATGAAGAGGGTATTCGAGGGAATGGGACATAAATTTCCTTAAAAAGCTTCGGAGCAAGAATTCTGCGGGCTTGAGCCCGCATGCTGAATTGCGACAGAGTAACTATACCTAATTCTGGAACCAACAATAAAGGGGACAGCGCTGCACAGATAACAGCTGTG
>Ga0180433_10002244_pt1 | contig 30186 bp, 10 predicted proteins | sample SS_ome_8_FD_132980 | JGI IMG/M metagenome (GOLD analysis project Ga0180433, IMG submission 132980) | Hypersaline lake sediment archaeal communities from the Salton Sea, California, USA - SS_1_D_1 metaG | ecosystem: Environmental > Aquatic > Non-marine Saline and Alkaline > Hypersaline >... | reverse complement strand
TTTCTGCTCCGCACAACTTCGGCGTTGGGCTTCGTTCGACGATTGGGCCAAGATCCACGTCGTCCAGTGCACGGTGACGGACGCGTTCTTCCAAAACACAAACCCCATCCAGGCGAATTCGAACAGACTCGTATGTGTCGGCCGACTCTGCCCGCAGAAAGGACAATTACTCCTCATCGACGCACTGGCACAAATCGTACGAGACGGCATGGATGTCCACCTCGTACTCGCCGGCGATGGAGAGATGCGCCCCATCTTGGAAGACCAAATTCGAGAAAACGCACTTGCCGACTACGTCACCATCACGGGTTGGATTGATGAAGCAGAAGTACGCCGACAGATTCTTGCCGCCCGGGCATTGGTCCTACCCAGTTTCGCCGAGGGCCTACCCGTGGTGCTCATGGAAGCAATGGCCCTGCAACGCCCCGTGATTAGCACCTATGTGGCAGGGATCCCCGAACTCGTACGCCAAGGCGAGAACGGATGGCTTGTCCCCGCCGGTAACAAGGAGCAACTTGCCCGGTGCATGAAAGCCGCTCTTCAGGCTCCCACCGAGCAACTAAACGTTATGGGCGCCAACGGACGAAGACACGTACGCGAACGCCATGATGTGCATACCCAAGTATCGCGGTTGGACGCACTATTCACGCATTATGTCAACAAACACCCCGCTTCGTAACACGCTCATGCACGATAACCACGCCAAATCGAGCCCATTGATGGCAACAAGACACGAGCCGACAAATCCACGGTGGCCCAAGGATATCGTTTGCTTTGGTGGCGAAGACTGGTGGTACCACAACCGCGGGCACTGCGATATCCAGTTCATGCGCCAGTTCGCGAGGCACGGACGTGTCCTTTATGTCAATTCAATCGTCATGCGCAAATTCAACGTCACCGAAGGCGCGATGTTCTGGCGACGCCTCATTCGCAAATCGCAAAGCATGGCACGTGGCCTCGTCCGTATCACGGACCGTTTCTGGGTATACTCACCCTTAACGGCCCCCGTCCACCATCTTCCCGCAGCCCGCAGCACCAACGAACGACTCCTTCGCGAGCAGGTCAACCTCACGATGCGCCGGATCGGCATGAGTGCCCCCCTCGTATGGGTCAACTGTCCAGCCGCCTGCGATACAGCACTAGCACTACGACGATCGGGCCTTGTGTACCAACGCACCGACCGATATGAAGATCACCCTGGCGTCGATGTCGGCCAGATTCTACGATACGACCAGAAACTCAAGAAACATGCGGATCTCACTTTCTACTCCAATCGCAAGTTGCACGAGGAGGAAGCCTCGCAGTGCCGTAACGCCGCTTATGTCGAGCATGGCCTCGACTACGAACTCTTTGCACACGCGGCGAAAGACACACTCGTACCGCCGGAGATACGCACGCTCAGCCGACCCATCGTCGGCTTCTTCGGCGGAATCGACAACCACAAGTTCAATATCGCTCTGATGGCTCAAGTCGCAAAAAAGCTGCCTGACGTCACCTTTGCTTTCGTGGGCCAAGCATCGATCGATTGCTCACCGCTTACCCAGCAACCCCATGTCATCATGACGGGACAACGGCCCTATCACCTGATCCCCCACTACGGTAAGTGCTTTGACGTGTGTGTTCTGCCCTTCAACCAGAACCGCTGGGTTGAAGCGATGAATCCGATCAAACTCAAGGAGTACCTTGCACTCGGCAAACCGATCGTCGCGACACCTTTCAGTGAGTTGACTGGCTACACGGGCTTCGTACATATTGCAGATAATGCAGATGGCTTCGCAGCCGCCATACGTCGAGCCATGGCAGACAACTCGTCAACGGCAGCAATGGCTCGACGCCGTCGGGTTTCACCCCATTCATGGCACAACAAAGCCGTCGAGGTACTGACATCGCTGCACCAAGAACACGAAATATCACCCAAACCCGCGATGCGTCCAGGCTCGAACGGACGGCAACTCTCGAGCCGCTTCTCGTGCATAAACCCACGTAACCGCGAAGGCGGAACACCCAGACAATCCCATAATGGAACGACGTGCTTATGCGGCACGTTTCTTGACGCGTTATCGATGTCCGAGGTTATTGGCCGGATCCAGAAAGCGATACAAACCGAGACTTCCATGGCGATTTCTGTCGTCAATGTCACCAAAGCAGTCAACATGCGCCGTGACCCCTGGTTGCGGGATAGCGTCGAATCGGGAACCGTCATCCTCGCTGACGGCATGCCTCTTGTCTGGCTAAGTCGGCTCAAACGCCGCCCGCTACCTCAGCGCGTCACCGGGATCGACCTCATGCACGAACTTTTCAAACTCGCTGACCAACAAAGCCTAAAAGTCTTTTTTCTTGGAGCTGCGCCCGAGGTTGTCAAACGTGTCGCCGACCTTGCTCACACACAGTACCCACACATGACCGTTGCCGGATGGCGCGACGGCTATTTCTCAGAACCACAAGAACAAGAGATCGCCAATCATATTAGACGAACCCGACCGGATATCCTCCTTGTCGCGATGAGTTCACCTAAAAAAGAGCTTTTCATGCGTCAATGGTCCCACTACATCGACGTACCCATTTGTCACGGCGTGGGCGGCAGTTTCGATGTCATGGCGGGCCGGACTCGGCGGGCCCCTTCATGGATGCAACAGAACGGACTTGAATGGCTGTACCGCGTCATTCAGGAACCACGACGCATGTGGAAACGCTACCTCGTAACAGGTCTCGAATTCGCCCACATGGCCTCTGTTTGCTTGCTGTGCCGACAAGACTTCACAAGAGGTGGCACCTGCCCTTGGCGAAACGGCAAAACAGCTCTCACGCCTGAGAGGCACAAGCAAACAAAACGTGGACAACATTGCACTCCGTTGCGGCGGGAACGAGCATAAGCCATGACACGTAACGCAATGCTACTGGTACTACCTGTCCCGTTTCGCGTTCAAAAAGACCGGTTGCTTTTCGAGCGACAGGCGTGCAATGGTTTGCAGCAATGGGGGAAACACTTCGACACACTCACGATTGCCGCACCCGTTGTCCCGGAAAGCTTGCCACACATCATTGAAACGATGACCTGGCAAAAAGCAACTCATGTCGAAGGCGGAGACCGCATCCATTTCGTGCCACTGCCCTGGGCGTACAAATACGCGGATTTTGTTCGCTCCTACCGAGACACACGCAAGCTGCTCGCTACACTTATCAGCGACTGTCAATACCTGCAATTTGCACCGACAGGTCTGATTGGTGATTGGGCACTGGTCGCGGCCCTCGAGGCAACCCAACAATCCCGCAGCTACTGTGTTCATCTTGAGCGTGTTTCCCACGTGGTCAACAAGGAAGAAAACAAAAACGCACGCCTAAAGCACAAGATAAAAGCAAACGTGACGGCGCCGTTCATGAAAAGGTATCATCACCGTGTCATTCGAGATGCCGATCTAGCGCTCCTTCATGGCGCAGACTGCCAATCCGCTTACGCACACATGTGCAGGAACAGTCACGTCATTCACAACATCCATACCAAGCCAACAGACTGCATCGACACGACAGCCCTCAACAAGAAGATCGAAAACGTCCAAACCGCCAAAGAGTTGGTCATCTGCTACGCGGGCCGCGCTTCGCCGATCAAAGCCCCTTTCGATTGGATACGCGCGATTGGACAGGCCCGTAACATGGGAGCGCGTGTACGTGCAACCTGGCTCGGAACGGGCCCGCTTCTTGAAGAGATGAAAAAACGTGTCCACGAAATGGGCTGGGACGACTGTATCCACCTGCCCGGATTTATCGCTGACCGCACACAGTTACTGGCAACCCTACGACAAGCACACGCTATGCTCTTCACACATGTCACGCCAGAATCGCCGCGATGTTTGATCGAAGCGTTGGTCTGCGGCACACCAATCGTCGGATATGACCTTGCTTACCCGCGCGATCTTGTCAACGGACTTGGTGGAGGTTTATTGGTCCCCGTCAAAGGCTGGGCCAAACTCGGCAACGTTTTAGCCCATCTGTATCATACACGCTCCGAAATAATTCACCTTATCAGGCAAGCGAGCAAGAATGGAGCCCGTTTCAACGACGAAGCCGTTTTTCGCGAAAGAAGCGAATTGATCAAAACCTATCTGAACTGAAAGCACAAGCAGGAGTGCAATCTCCCCAAACAAAAAAGGACCGACAGGGCCTTTTCGAAGACCCTGCCGGCATGCAAGCATCCAGCTACTGTTTAGCGCCGTTTCGTTTTGTATGTAACTGTGTCGGCAAAATGGGAACGGGCTCCGAAGCCGAAGATGCAGATGCCTGTACCCATTTTGACTCGACATGAACTCTTAATTGACCTTAGTACTGATACGCCCCGACATCCGCGGGGAACGTTCGCGGGTTGCTGTCGAGATCGCACGGAACAAGCGGGGTGCCGACGCGATTCCGCAACGGCGAAGTCACGACCGGATGGCCAAAATCGACGCTGGTCGGATCGAGCACAAGCTGCGGATCGCCTACCGTCTTCGTACCGGCGGTATCAGGCATCAACGGCGAATCAGCATAGTAATGATTGTCGTAGAACTCGACGCTCGGGGCTTGTGTCCACGCGGTACCTTCCGTGGTCGTCCATCGTTGCCACAGATTGCCTCGGAAGGAGGAGTTCGTCACACGGAACCGTGCCGTGGTCGGCTCAGCACTAAAGCCGAAACCACCAATGTGACCGCCCGTGCCAATAAAACTACAATGCCAGAACAGCAAGTGGTCGTATTCACCACACAGCGTACTGCCTTTCGTGGTACTGTCCGTACGGTTGGGCGAACGCATCTCCACCAAGACATTCACGAACGCGATATTGGAAGAGAGCGTTGATACGCGACCAAACAGCCCTTGATAATGCAGGTCGGTCGCCCGGAAACCATAGACGATCCAATTCTGCATACCGGTCGCGACCGCGTAGCCGGGCGATTGCCATGCATCCGAATGCTGGATGTCGGCATCCGGCCCCCACGGTCGGAAATCGCCGGGATCCAAGTTGTTAGCTTTACAACTGACCACCATCGGAACCGCCTGGAAGGCATCATCGCTGATGGTATCAATCGTCAACCTTCGAACCAAAAGCGTATTGCCCGCGCCCTCCATGGTGTGACCGCGACGCACGTTGGCAACATAGGAGTCAGTGAAGTAGTACGGAATCGCACTAATCGGGTTGGGCGAAAGAACGTAACGACTCGTGCCGATGACATCGCAATCATCAACCCACACCCGCATCCAGTATTTGAACTCCGAAGTGCATCCGATCACAATACTGTCGATACGCCGTAGCGTGATACCTTTCACGCGAACACGCTGAATATTGTAAATCGCACTGGGAGCCGTCAGGATTGTGTTGGCACGTGTGCCGCCGGCAGCCGTCGTGACCGTTATCCATTCGTTGTCACACGCCATCGGGCCCATATAGGATCCGCCCGTCGCGTGCGTGCCCGGATACAATCGAACAATACCACCATCGACTTTGTTGCCGTAACCGTTGGCGTTCATCCATTGACGAATCGCATCGATCGCTTTGTTGACCGTCGCGAACGGCCGGCTGCTGTTATTGACTTGACCGGTGGAGTCGCTGCCGGTCGTCGCTACCCACGCTTCCGGCTCAGGCAACGTTCCGTTCGGATTGACAAACAACGTCAAGGGATCCAGCCCTTGACCACCACCGCCGGTGTTCTTGTTCCGAATACCACCGTCCACACCGTAGACCGTGGCTTCAACCGTAATCGGGCCGTCCGACGTGAAATCATCCGCCCGGATCGGTGCCCAGTATTCATATACCTTCGTGCGATCGTTGTAGGTCATCTCGGTGACGTCAATCGAGGCCGGCCCGGTATAACCCTGGCCACTAACAGCAAAAGCCACCTTCGCAATGCCGAACTTGGAGAACGCAACCACGCCGCACGTGAATGTCTCGCCCGCATCGATGCGCTGACGAGGAACGACATCCCAACGCGCAATAGGCGTCAAACCTGCCGAAACAGGCTGCACCGTAACAGTCATCGCGTCGGAGGCCGTTGCCCCAACACTATCCGTAACCGTAAGCGTGTAGATGGTTGTCTGACCCGGCGACGCAATGGGTTGAGCACTTGTCGAATCGGAAAGTCCCGTCACAGGAGACCAACTGTAGCTGTACGGCAATTGGCCACCGGTGGAACTACCACTGAGAAGGACGGACCCCCCTGCGATGACGGTCTTGTTCGGACCAGCATCAACGCCAAGCGGCACAGTTGCGGCAATCGCGAAATCGCATACGTCGTGCGACGTACCCGACAAGGACCAAACTGCCCGATTACTTAACGTCGTTACCGCACTTTGTTCACTACGGAATAGATAGTTCGTCGCCAGCGTGTACTCGGTTGCCCCTTGAGGCGTGACATAGACGCTATACGTATGTGCCACAACATCGGCTACGACCCGGAAATGATAATTCGTCCCGGCCGTGTAAGAAACCGTTGCATCCGCATCGTACACCCCACCGTTACGAACATCGATTTGACCGGACGCGTTAAACCGCACAATGACGGCACAATCAGAAAAGGCCGACACCGCCCCGGATGAGATCGCGAATGCACCATCCATGTTGTTGCTATGGGGCGTCATGTCGAATTCGGCCATAAAAACATCATCGCGGGAAGTAAACGAGGCATTCTGCCAGATCGACGAGCTCGTTACACATGTGTCGCCGCTGGTATCATGAACGGTCAATGCTGCAAGACGTGAAAAACTTTCCGTGGCATTCGTGAGGTTGGTAAAAGTCACGGTGTCCAAGTAGGGATCCACTTGAACGGGCAGTAACGAGGCTGCCTCCAGACGAATCGAAACCGTCACCGTCGTCGACGTTCCGCCCAACAAGGTGCCCTGGGTTGGCGAAACATCCAGCCAGGACCCCGTGGATACATCCGCTTCCCAGTCGATCGGCAAGTCGCCCGTATTGGCTAACGTATATGTCTTGCTTGAAGGCGTGAATGGACCCCCTACGTCACCTGAGCTTACCAGATCGTCAGCGGGTAAAACAGTCAATACGCCCGGCTTATCCGGCTCACTGACGAGGATATCGATCCGGTCGCCCTCGATAGCCATCAACGCACCGGCAAGCGTCAGCGTCAGGACGACGTTGTAGGAACCGGCATTTGAATACGTATGGCTCACGGAAGTCCCATCTACGACGCCGCTACCGTCGTCGAAATCCCAGTGGAACGTACCTTCGGGTAGACTTGCTTCGCCATCTTGTCGAACGACCTGAAAATCAACCGTCAAAGGTGCCTGCCCACTTGTGGGCGAAGCGGCAATCGCCACTTCCGGAAACTGAACCTGAGTAACAGGGCTGACAACTAGATCGTCCCAGTACTTGCTACCGGTATTGTAACTCCACAGGCCAATCGTGCCATGGGTTCGCCTCAATGGACTCGAATCATAACAGTCCATTTGCCAGCCCGCCGGTTCCAGCGCGCCGTCGGCCCACACCTTGGCTCGGATCAAGGTCGAAGTGCCATCGTCCTCGTGCTGAATCCGGAAACGATACCACTGATTCGCAACGGGCACGACGCCGGAATCCGTAATGCCACCGGTGATGGTTGCGGTGGGCCATGGGTGAGGGGAGATATGGAAAGCACTGCTTGACGTGCGACGAAGACGATAATAGGAATCTGAATTCGGATAATCCGACAGGAAAGTGACACCAATTCCGCCCTTCGGATCGGTAATCATCATCCGACCGGAGTACTCGTAAGACAGCCAACCCTCGCTTCCTGACCCCACATAGTGGGAGTGAATATCTGTTTCGGTAGTGGTAGCACCAAACACCCGGTTTCCGCCGATATCAAAAACCTTGAATAGGCTGTCATTCTCCAAAAGGCTGTTGTTTGCACCGGTGTCCAGCCAATCAACGGGATTGTCGCCGCTTGAATAGACTTGATAATCCTCCGCAAGTTGAGCATTGACCACGCTGCTGTCCACAGTGACGTCGATCGTATCTTGGCGCGTTTCGCCATCGTCATCCGTCACCGTCAATCCAACCGTGTAAACGCCAGGCGCATCAAAGCTATGGCTAACCTGAACACCTGTGGCCGACGCACCATCGCCGAAATCCCATACATAACTCGCGATCGTGCCGTCACCGTCGCTGCTCCCACTGCCGTCAAAGTTGACCGCAAGCGGTGCATAACCCGTCATGACATCAGCATCCGCAACCGCGACAGGCGGCTCGTTCGGTTTCTCAATAACGCTGATCTCGAGCGTACTGGAGCCGACATCACCATCGTCATCCGTCACCGTCAATTCGACCGTGTAAACGCCGGGCGCATCAAAGCTATGGCTAACCTGAACACCTGTGGCCGACGAACCATCGCCGAAATCCCATACATAACTCGCGATCGTGCCGTCACCGTCGCTGCTCCCACTGCCGTCAAAGTTGACCGCAAGCGGTGCGTAACCCGTCATGACATCAGCATCCGCAACCGCCACAGGCAGCTCGTTCGGCACCTCGCTGGTCACAAAATCGCATACTTCGTGCGATCCCAGACCGGCATAGATACCCCAACTATCCAGAATCGGGACTTTCTTCTGCGTCGTACGAAACGCGAAATCGGTTGCAATCGTCTGTTCCCGTTCACCTTCAGGCGTCACATAAACGCTGTATGTATGGTTGGCTACATCGATAACCAAGCGAAAGTGGTATGAAACATCGGGCGTGTATGGCACGATATTTTCCGCTAAGTAGTTGCTGCCGTCACGTGCATCAATCGTTCCGCCCTCAAAGAAACGTACCAGAACGGCAAAATCCGCAAATGCCGTACCCGCACCTGACGACAACGCCACTAAAGCGTCGGTACCACTTTCTTTCGGTGTCGCATCGAACTCGGCTACAAAGACATCCGAGCACGGCTCCATGGGGAAATTCTGCCACGTTGCCGATCCCACTTCACAGCCTTTTTCCGCTGAAGTTGTAACGTTGCAAACCTCATGGGATTGATAACCTGCGTAGACTCCCCAATGATCCAGAACTTGTACCGTGTTTTGTTCAGTGCGGAATGCGAAGTCCGTTCCGATCGTTTGCTCTTGCGCGCCTTCCGGCGTCACATAAACGCTATACGTATGGCTGGGCACATCTACCACAACGCGGAAATGGTAACGAACGCCGGGCGTATACTGAACGACGGTCGCCGCGGCATAGATATTGCCATCACGAGCATCAATCGTTCCGCCCTCAAAGAAACGTACCAGAACGGCAAAATCCGAAAACGATACGCCAGGACCCGACGACAATGCAACGAGCGCATCCGTACCCGCCGCTGCCGGCCTGGCATCGAACTCAACCGTAAACACGCCCGATTGCGCATCCATCGGGAAGTTCTGCCAACTGGTACCACCCATGACGCAAATGTCGCTTGGCAACAACATCGTGGCATCCGCCAGCACGGTGGGCTTTGTCGGCTTTGCCAGATCATCCACCTGTGCCCCACGCGCGTCCGTCTCCTCTGACTGCAGTTCGCTCTCTGGGAACACGGGCAAGGGCAACTCGCCGCAGGGACCTCCGAAACAACTCATCAGGCACGCGACACCCAGAAGTGCACGACCCACAGAACCGAAACGCGATCGGATAACACCACCAACCGGCGAGGATATCTTCAAGGGTCCCCGCGTCGCAAAAACCGGTTTCCAACAAGCGAGTTCAGAGAAAGTGCCAACCCGAGAGCTAAGGATCATCGACCGCCCCTCCTTCCGTGAGGTATGGATAGATAAGAAAGTCCGACTAGTTTGCATACAATACTCTGATAGCTTAGGCAACTAAGGCATCATGGATAACATAGGAGTTTTCGGCAATATTCCTTTTTCGGCTAAAGGACTTACCGGTGGGAAACACAACCTCCACACGAGCGACAACGTCGGATCGACCGGTCACCAAACAGCGCAATTCAATACGCTGACACAATCTAACCAGGTTTTTGGTGCCAGTTCGTCTGGAGCGTTTTGGCTAATTGGAGCGTTCAAATGGGGTGTTAGCCGACTCCCTTCGACCAGCCTGGCGGTGGTGCGAAAAAAATTCCTTGGCTTAAGATCAACACGAACTGCCACGCACCATAATGTCTATCCTTTTGCAGAGCCTGCCATTGCGCAAAATACGTGTGGACCTCGCCCTCCCTGCACATCTTTCAGTTCCGCTGTCAGCGGGAGAGAACGGTACCGCTGCGCCTTTCCAGGCCGCGCAATAACACAGGTTTTCCATGTTTGTGGGGCTTCGTGAAGGTTACACAAAACAAGCTCTCCTCTCCCGGGCTTAGTTTAACACGAACCATGTGTCCTGACGTGACAAGCAACGAACAGGACAAAGACATTCACATAGAACCCGATCTGCATCAACGTATCAAAATAACGTCGCTGCATCGCATTTCTTTCGCTTTAACCCTTGTTTTGGTGCATGCTTGTTTCTTACATGCGTGGGTTATCGCTCTGTACTTGACTGATGTGTATAAAGCTTTGTGATGACCAATGTCTCTGTAACTGACTGCATAAAGTTGGGTTAGTCACACTTTGTCTCACCAGACCCATGATCTCTACAAAGATTGAATTCGCCTTCAGCAGGATTGCACGGGCAAAGAATTTAGCTGACCTTGCTGAGATGTTCTTTCCGCGCAATCGTAACCAGCAGTATGCGTTTCTTGTCATTTGGTTCACGCTGAAATGGTCGACGGACTACGTGGTCCCGGAGTTAAGCAAGTTCGCGCGCGAACAAGGCGTATCTCGGCGTACCTTCGAGCGTGTACGTGCCAAAATGCGGCGAATGGGCCTTATCGACCACGTCAGCCGATTCGATCGTCGTTTTGGCAACCGCGAAGGGTGGATCCTTTCCGACCGTTTTGAGCGCAGCATGGAACAGTTAGCGCGCAAAGTCGCTGAACTCAAGAACATTGATCTAACAACACAGCAAGAGGATGAAGCCTTTCTTTCAACAGCCAGGAAACACCGCAGGGCTTCTGATGAGTCTGAAGAGTCCGACGAGATGGACAACTGACCCACTGATGAAACAAAAAACGAAACACCTTCCCGTCACCATGAAATAATTTGCCCGCGGGGAAAAAACACGATTTGGAAAAACCGAAAACATGGACTATTAGATACCCAGTAGGTCGTCTCACCGACCTTTGAGCCTGCGGGGATCAGCGCTAAGGAGCTCTAACAAAACTGGACGTCGGACCGAGAGCCGGTGGTTTTTCGGGTGGCGACGACGGCGAAGCAGCCAACCTCGTAGGGTTGTCGATGGAGCCGGAAAAAGCTAGACGAAAAACAAGCCGCTCGAATCCAGGCCGGTTTTGTTAGAGTTCCTAAACCTCCTGACGCCGGCTCAGTGCACAAGACAGCTTGGGGTGTCCGATTCGCTCCCAACCGTTCTTGATGCGACAACTGACAAAACGTTGATACTTCGTCAAAACGGAGAGCGATAAGCATGCGCGCAATCATTTTGGCAGGAGGCCCTGCCAGCCAGGAACCCGGACTGCCAAGGCAAGTTCCTCGTCCCTTGTGGCCCGTGCTCACACGCCCGATCGTACAGAACTTGATTGATCGGCTCGTATGTGGCGGCGTGACTTCAGTGACACTCTGCGCAAATGGGCGAACCGAGATCTTCGTCAATCGACTTGCCGATCAACACCAGCAATTAACTGAACTGCGATTTAGCGAAGACCCTCTCCCGCGAGGACCTGCCGGCTGCGTCAAAGACAATGCTGACTTTCTCGACAGCAGTCCGTTTATCATCGCGAACGCAGCCTGCTGGCTCTCAGATGATGCATCTTGGCTCATCGACCAGCACTGCCGTCATCAAAACCAACTGACCGTCTTTTGCAGGCCAGGAACCTCAGTCCCCAGTGGCATCTATGTCTGCAATCCGTCTGTGCTCCGTCACATCCCAGACGTCGGCTACTACGACATCAAGGAGCAATTGATACCACAGCTCGTCGATAGCCATTGCAAGGTGGGGGCACTGCCACTTCGCGGCTTCACGCACGAGGCCATCAATACACAAAGCTACATGGCTATTCATCATTATGCTTTGATGAGCCTCGCTGAGTATGATCAAGCTATTAAGATCCAAGCATACCAGCAACGGGCGCCAGGCGTATGGATCGAACCTGACAGTTTCATCGCCAAGTCCGCCCGCGTGTTCGGACCGGTCATGATCGGCTCGTCCGCCCGTATCGAAGATGGCGCGGTGGTCATCGGCCCCACAACGCTAGGCGCCAATGCGGTGGTCGGCAGAAACTCCATCGTCACGGAATGTGCCGTCTGGGATCATGCCAGCATCCCTCCCCACCGCTCATTTCATGCCGTCGTTGTGCCAGCACATGAGTGGCCTGCGCAACGAGCTCAACGACTACCAAGAAGTCAAAGAAGGGATAACACCACCAGAGGACTACACAACAATGTGCCCATAACGCCAGCTGCACACACAGGAGGGTAACGTGATGAATGAGTCAAGTCATCAACCGCAATCTTCTCATGAGACACCAAAGCCGACACGCTTTGAAGCAAGCAACACCCTCTTCTCAGCCACTGCAAACGACGATACATCAGCACAAACCAATAGCGTTCAACCGATGACCATCCTGCGTCGGCGATGGAAGCTGATGCTGACCGTCTGGCTGGCTGTAGCGATTCCCTTGGTCACCTTTGTGTGGCTTCACTTCGAAAGCGAGTACGAATCGGTCGGCGTCATCCGCGTCGCCCCCTATATTCCACGTATTCTTTTTCGGGACGAGGATAGCGGCCTGCTTCCTCTGTACGGCGCGTTTGTAACGACGCAGATCCAACTCATCACCAACCCCACTGTATTAACGCAAGCCTTGCAGACACCTGAGGTCAAAAATTTGCCCTGGACAGTCAGCGTACCTGACCCCGTCGCCTACCTCGCAGAAAAACTCGAGGTCACCAACCCGCCCAACACCGAACTCATCAATCTATCCATGCAAGGCCGCGATCCCAAAGGGCTCGCCCCGATCGTAAACGCAGTCCTCAAAGCCTACATGGAAGCCGTCGTCGAAGAAGACCAGCAAGACGACCGCGCAAAACTTGACCTTCTTTACAGAAAGCAATCCGACCTGGAAACAGATCTCAAGAACAGGCACAACGAATTGTACGAAATGGCGAATATCTTTGGAACAGCCTCGTTAGGAAGTCGCCAAGATACCGCCTTTGAATGTCTTCAAGAACTTCAGATCCAGCTCAGAAAAGCGCAGGTAACCCGCGTGACGGCTCAGGCTCGACTGGAAACGCTCAAATCACGACCGGTTCCCTCCGCCACGACGAACGAGTTGGAACAACTCGAACAGGAGCAGCTTGACACCGATCAAGAGCTCGCTTCTCTCATTCAAGCAAAAGTCCGAGCCGACCAAGACTACGCCGATCTTTCACAGCAATTCGGCTCACAACACCCCAACCTCGCCTCGCTTCAGCATAAACGGGAGGACCTACAAGCACGCATTCATCAAAGACAACGAGCGATTGCGAAATCCGTTCAAATATTGGCTATTCAAAAAGCCCAGAAAATGATCCACGATGAACTTCGCGAAGTGGAAGAACGACTCGCTGAAGCAGCACAGACGGAAAAGGCCCTTCAGAAGGTCGTGGATGAAGAACTTGACAAAATCACCCATATGGGTCGAAACGCCGTCCAACTCGAAGCCCTGCGAGAGAAGGCTGAACAAAGTAAGCAGCTTTACGATGCCGTTCTTCAACGAATCCAACACATCGAAGTCGAAAGACAAAGGCCCGCCCGTGTCACCATTGCTTCCCAGGCCCGCGAGCCCAAATATGCCGCACGAGACAAACGCCCCAAACTTACCGTTGTCAGCATCATGGGCGCACTTTTCCTCGCCACGCTGCTAGGTATCTTCATGGACTCACACGATACCTCCGTGCATTGCGAAAACGATGTCCAACGACACCTTGGTATACCGGTCCTGGGAAAGCGTTCACTCACCGATCACCTCGGATCCCTCAAACACGCGGATGACGCATCCATCGCCGAGGAGATTAGAAGCCTCCGTGGCAGCGTACTCTTCGCGAACGGATCCAACGGCTACTGCAGCGTTCTCGTAACCAGTCCCAATCCCAAGGAAGGAAAAACCCGCATGGCGGGAGAGCTTGCCCAGACACTGGCTGAAAGCGGGCGGAAAGTCCTCCTCATCGACGCAGACAATCGCAAGCAGGATCTCACGAAACAATTCGGTCACGAAAACCAGCCGGGGTTGGCGGGCCTCTTGGCGAACGGCTCCGATCTGACGGGTCTCTTGCAACCCACCAACACGAATGGGCTGGTGTTTCTTCCTTCGGGCCCATACTGTGAGATGTTCAGCGAATTGCTTGTCCGGCCTGGCACACTCGAACGCATCCGAAGATCCTTCAATGACTACGACCATGTCATCATCGACTCACCACCGGCCCTGTTGAGCAACGAATCGGGAATATGGGCCAGACATATGGATGCCACCATTCTGGTTCTCCGCGCCGATCGTTCGACGCGCGAAGAAGCGACCGCAGCCAAAACATGTCTTACGCAAATGGGTGGGCGAATCATCGGAGCCATATTGAATGGTATCGATCCCCGAAACCTTCACTACCGACAGTGTTACAAACGCCAATACGAAGTAACCTTGAACCAAAGCTAGTGTCTAGCATTCCTGAGCGACCAACCATGAATTTGAAAACCATTTTATTCGTCGCTGATCGCCCAACGCTCCATGCAACCGACACGCTGTGGCATGATTGCCTGCTCATGCCTGTCGGGACTGATGCAGCGCTGACACACTACGCTCGACTCATTGCCTCGCAAGTCGCGAATACGCGTCTCGTGATTCCGACCACGATCGCGCATCGTCTCAACGGCTCAACACAACTTGCCCCATTTGATGTTCACACATACGGAAACGGCCAAACCCCTTTTCGCGACACGTGCAAAGGCTCCCCGCCGACCGAAATGATCATCGTTGACGCAACTCACTTGCCTAGCATCCACGTTCCAACGATCAAGCGCGAACACCGCCGGTCCGGAGCGGATATCTCCATTTTCTACAACACACCCGAAACAGACTATTGCCATGAACATATCGACACAGACGCCTCCGGCCTCGTGCACAAAACCGTGCGCGAATACCAGGACTCTTGTCACAATCACATCGCACCGAGAATCCCGTTAGCCCTGGTGGTTTCACCATCAGCGTTCGACTTGTTCAAGTCCTGTCGCACCGAAAACTTCGAAGAGATCGTCCAATCCGCTGAACCCCCTATCAGAAACAGAGGCGGCATCGTCCGGTGGGTACGTGTCCCCGGTATTGCGGCTTATCCAACGCCGCTGGATAGCCTACTCGCCCTCGTGATGCAGACCGTAGCGAAAAACGGCTCTGCCCACCGGCCGCCGTTTCATGCATGCCGACTCGACGGCCCACTTCAGATGGGGCGAAATGTACACATCGAACCCGATGTCATCATCGTCGGCCCAACCGCAATCGGCGATCATGTCACCGTGAAAAAAGGGGCCGTCCTCAACCGCTGCGTCGTCCTCCCTCATATAACGATTCAAGAAAACAGCTGTCATTATCGAGCCATTCTTGGGACTTCAAACGGACACCCTAAACATCCGAGTACCACCCGTAGTATCAGTGTCCCACGTAACACACAAAAACAGAATCGCTGCGAAAAAGTGTACAAGAGCGAACGACTCAAGCGTTGCATCGATGTCATCGCCGCCACAGCCGGACTTCTGTTCCTCTCACCGCTTTTCGTTCTCACGGCTCTGATCATCAAGGCCACATCACCAGGCCCCGTTTTCTATTCGCATCGTCGTCAGGGCCGAAACGGTATCGAATTCCACTGCTGGAAGTTTCGTACGATGATGAACGATGCCGAGAAACTCCAAGCGACACTGCGATCGAAAAACCAAGTTGACGGACCACAATTCAAGATCGTTGATGACCCCCGCGTCACACGTGTCGGAAAGTTCCTGAGACGCACCAACATCGATGAGTTGCCGCAACTCTACAACGTTCTGGTAGGCCATATGAGTCTGATAGGGCCTCGTCCCTCACCCGACAACGAGAATCAATGTTGCCCCGCTTGGCGCAGAGCCCGACTCTCCGTCAGACCAGGGATCACCGGCCTCTGGCAAGTCACTCGATCGAATGACCGCTCGCAAGCTGACTTTCAGCAGTGGATCTACTACGACCTCCAATACGTCGAGAATCGTTCGATCGGGTTGGATACCCAAATCATGTGGCAAACCGTCCGCGTCGTCCTCCGGCTCGGTTCCAGTTCACGGTGGCAAACGCGTTGGGCTCCCAAAAACACAGGACACGCATCTCACGCATCCGGTACCTGAACATCGGCGGTTTAGCCGCCAGAAGTGGATGATGCAGAAAGCAATCATTCATGCTGCTATGTCGGCGACAGCAGCATATGGCTGCCTGGTCACCGCGGTCGCTGGATTCGTCATCCTGCCAATCAACTGGCACGATGGTCTCGCCTTGGTCTTGGTAGCGATTGCCCTAGCCACAGCCGCAAGTACATTCGAAAAACTCAAACTGCAGGCTCTTTACGGCCCCAACATGGGTAACATCCTCCACCGAGAAGGCTGGATCGACCCGGACCCAGCCCGCCGCGATCTCCTGGCGTACCACCGCCTTCGACGCCGGTACCACACACAAGCAAACACAAGCTTACAAAAAGAAAGCAAAGCCAAACCAGGAACCTGTACGCATCCAGATTACCGAACCGGCGATCGGATTTGAGGGGCACGCTTCTGCACAATAGAGCCGTGGGTGAGATAGACACTTCATGTGCTCTAACAACTGAATGCCCGAGAACTTAATGGAAACATATCAGACAATTGGAAGGGACTCCGCCAAGACACTCAAACCGCATCCTTACGGAATTCTGAATTCGCGAGACAAAAAAAGCCGGCCCGGATCAGCGCTAACCTCCTCGGACCGGCCATTGCACAAGCCAGCGTGAGGTGCTGCCTGGGAACAGGCAACAAAACCCCCGCGGTATGCATTTAAAATAGTAGAACCGCCAAAAGCTTACGTCAACGACCCCAAATGGCCACGATCACCAGAATTATGCTTTGCCAAACGCCTAAAATTCAATTGTGAGTTAAAATAATGCACACCCAGAAACATCTCCAACACGGCAAAAGCAACCGTGAACTCACAGCGTGTGGGCAGTATAAGTGCACACTGTTCTGTGAGCCCGCCCCGTCGCGTATGGCCAACCAGGCTGTGCCGTGTGCCCAAGATAGCAACCCAACAATCCAACCGTCATAAGTTACGGACTTATCAATCGCAAACATCGCTACTCGGAAAAGCATCTTTATGCCTCCTCGCACCAGAATACATACCGCAAAATTCTTTCTCGTCGTTTCACTCACGTGCGCATTACTTCTTAACGGTTTTGTTCCCAACTCGCGTTGCGCACACAGCGTGGTTCGAGCCGACGAGGTCTTTGGACTCGACTTCGCACATGTAACGGTCGACAACAGTGGTCCCGACTGGAGCGGCAGTCAAGGCATGCACATCAAGACCATCGGCGACCTCAATGGAGACGGCCGCACAGACTTGATTGTCGCTGGTAGTCTCCTCGGCGAGCCCATTGTCTGGTATGAATCACCCACGTGGGCCAAGCACACAGTAACCGATTCGACACTAGGCGGCTGGAGCACCGATGCAGAAGTCGGTGACATCGACAACGACGGCGACCAAGACATTGTCATCTCATCTTGGTACCGTGAGGACAAGGGCATCGAATGGTTTGAAAACACTGGTAACGGGCTTTCATGGACACGCCATATCATCGGTTCACCACGCGCCCATGATATGGAATTAGCTGATTTCGATCGGGACGGCGACCTGGATATCGTGACGCGCCAACAAGAATCCGAAGGCAATAAACTTGAATTATGGGAACAGAACAGCCCAACTTCGTGGTCCCACCGTACATTGACGACATCCGTCCCGACCGGTGAAGGTCTCATGATTGGCGACATCGACAACGATAGTGATCCCGACATCATCATTGCGGGCATCTGGTTCGAAAACACACGCGACATAATGACCGGTACTTGGCCTGCTCACACCTACACCACCGCTTGGACTGAACCCGATGCGAACGCAGAAACAGCCGACATAAACAGAGACGGTTTGCTGGACATCATCCTCACCCCCAGTGAGAAAGCCGCACAACAATATCGCATCGCCTGGTATCAAGCCCCTGCCGACCCCACGGCAACGGACTGGACCGAACATATCGTGGACAATACGACCGAATGCGTTTTGCACTCGTTACGCGTTGCCGACATCGACAAAGACGGTGATCTTGACCTCATCACCGCCGAGATGCACCAAAGCAGCAACCCGGACGAAGTGCGCGTCTACATCAACGAAGGGACGGGCGGTCTTGGCACCTCCTGGCACAAGGAAGTCATCGCCACCTCGGGATCACACTTCATGCGCATCGGCGATTTCGACCGTGACGGCGACATCGATCTTTTTGGTGCCAACTGGACAGGGACACGTATCGTCGATCTTTGGCGAAATGACCTCAACAGCAAACTCACACTCGATACATGGACACGTCATGTCATCGATGCGGAACGACCCTGGAAATCCGTCTTCATTTCGTTCGGCGATATGGATCGCGATGGCAAAAATGACATCCTCACCGGGGGCTGGTGGTACCGCAACCCGGGCGATCCCGCCGGCACGTGGGTGCGAAATGACATCGGCTCACCGCTCAACAATATGGCCGCCGTCTACGACTACGACCAGGACGGTGATCTCGACGTTTTAGGCACACCTTGGGCGGGATCAGGAGCGGACGCCAACTTCCACTGGGCACGTAACGACGGCACAGGTATCTTTACGATCCTCAGCAACATCACCATCGGCGAGGGCGATTTCCTTCAGGGCGTAGCCGTCGGACGTTTTCAACCCAAGGGTAACATCGAAACCGCTCTTTCTTGGCACGCCGGCACAGGCAACGGCATCCAGATGCTCACGACGCCAACCGATCCGTCCACCGACACATGGCCATGGGCTCGAATTTCCGACACCGATCAGCAGGAGCAACTCAGCGTAGGTGACATTGACCGCGACGGCGACCTCGACCTGCTCCTCGGTACCCAGTGGCTTCGTAACGACAACACCTCCTACAGCATACACACCCTCTTCAATACCACCGACCAACCCGACCGCAATCGCCTGGCCGACATCAACAACGATGGTCGCCTCGACGCCGTCGTTGGATACCTAGGCATCAGTACGACAGCCAAACTCGCCTGGTACGAACAACCCCTAGACCCCACACAAGCCTGGACAGAACATTTGATTGCCAACATCGTCGGCCCCATGAGCCTTGACACGGCTGACGTCGATCGCGACGGTGATCTCGATGTCGTTGCCGGCGAACATAATCTGTCCAACCCATCCTCAGCCGGGCTTTTCGTCTTCGAGAACTCCAACGGCACCGGAACAACCTGGCAGCAACACACCGTCTACATCGGCGACGAACATCATGACGGCGCACAACTGGTCGATATCGACAAGGATGGTGATCTCGACATCATCTCGATCGGCTGGAGTCACAACAACGTACTGCTCTATGAGAACAGGAACACGTCGAACGTCGTCAATCCGAACCAACCGCCGACCGTCGACGCGGGACAGAATCAGTACATAAAACTACCGGTAGCGGCGAGCCTCACCGGCATCGTCACCGATGACGGACTACCCGATCCTCCTGCTGCATTAACCATAACCTGGAGTAAAACCAGCGGTCCCGGCACCGTTACATTTGCCAACCCGTCTGCTACGAACACTACGGCAAACTTTAGCACAGACGGCACCTACGTGCTCCAACTCCAAGCCGACGACGGCGAATTCGTCGTTTCTGGCGAAGTGACGATCTACGTGTTCACGGCAGGCGATCGCGTTATCGACGGCCTGACCGTTCTGTACACCTTTCAGGAAGGAACCGGCACCACCGTCAATGATATCTCCGGCGTCGGGACGCCCATGAATCTAACGATCGCTGAGCCATCAGAAGTAACCTGGAGCCCCGATGTATTGTCCGTTCACTCCCCAACGATTATCAGAACCGACAGCGCTGCGACCAAGCTATATGACGCCATCGCCGCCACAAACGAGATCACGGTCGAAGCATGGATCAAACCGGCCAACGTAACCCAGGACGGACCCGCTCGCGTTATCACGATGTCGGCGGATCCGTCCAACCGCAATTTCACGCTCGGCCAAGGGTTGTGGGGCACCAATCCCGCCGACGTTGTCAACGCTCGCCTTCGTACCACAGACACCAATAACGACGGTGAACCCTCCATCACGACATCTGCCGGCACAATCAGCACAGAACTAGCACACGTCGTCTACACGCGTAACACAGCCGGCATCGCACAGGTCTACACCGACAACATTGTGCGTGCCACCGGAACGATCGCCGGCAGTTTCGCGACCTGGAACAGCGACTACCCCTTCGCCCTTGCAAATGAAATGACCGTCGACAGACCCTGGGTCGGCACGTTCCATATGGTCGCCATTTACCAACGAGCCCTGAACCCCAGCGAGGTCGAGCAAAATTTTACCGTCGGCCCTCCCAGTAGCCCGCGCCTACCCATCATCGCAACGTTGGATGACGATTCAACGGCACCTGGAACACCCTATCTCAGAACACCAACACTGACCCAAGGCACACCCCCGATCACATGGTCGCTCACCACCGGTCCGACCGAAATGACAATCAATCCCGATACCGGTCAAGTGACTTGGGCCGATCCCCAGCCGCGTGATAGTTCGTATTTAGTCAGCATCAATGCCGCAAATGCCGCGGGCAGCGATACAGCAACCTGGACGCTATACGTCAGAGAACTCCCACCCATCATTGCCCCCCTGTCGGACGATGACGCAAGTTCCGGTACACCCTACAGCCGAACACCAACATTGACGCAAGGCACCGCACCGGTCACATGGTCGCTTATCACCGGCCCAGCGGGAATGACAATCGATCCGCAAACCGGTCAAGTCGCCTGGTCAGACCCTCAACCTCCCGGTAGCTCCTATATCGTAACCATCCTCGCGGCTAATACCGTCGGCACGGACGACGAAACGTGGACCCTTCGAGTCCCAGCCATCGGCAGCTTCTTCTCCGACGACTTCAATACCTGCTCACTCGATACGGACTTATGGCAGATCGTCAATCCCCTTGGCGACGCGACCTTCGAAGTCAACGGGATCGCAACCAACGACGCAACTCTCACGATTTCCCTCCCCGAAAACACCTCCCACAACATATGGTCCGATGCCAACAATACCGCACGGCTCCTCCAATCAGCCGACGATTCCGACTTTGAGATTGAGGTCAAGTTCGACGCCCCACTGACCGGCGAGTCGAACATCCAAGGCATTCTCATCGAACAAGACCAGGAGCACTTCTTACGGTTCGACTTCTATCGCTCCGATGACGAATACCGCATCTTTTCCGCCATCATCTGGGGAAGCAGTGCATCAATTAAGCTGAATTCGAGCATCGCCGTCGCAACCCCCCTCTCCATGCGCATCACGCGTCAAGGTGATCTTTGGACACTCAGCTATTCATACGAAGGCCAAACATGGAACCCCGCGGTTGCATTCACACACCCCATGAATGTATCCGCCATTGGCCCTTTTGCAGGAAACCTGGGGCCGGGCTTAAACGCCGTCATCGATTACTTCTTCAATACAGCCGCCCCGATCGAACCGGAAGACGGGCTTCCTCCCAGCAATCCAGGCACAACAATCACCACAAGCACAGAAGGCAATGGGAGCATCACCTGGGAACCCGACGCTGACATCTACTATTGCGATGAAGTCGTCACCCTAACCGCCATTCCCGACATCGGCTGGAGCTTCACCGGTTGGAGCCAGGATGCCACCGGCACCGAGAACCCCGTCGAAATCGAAATGAACAGTCACAAAACAATAACCGCCCATTTTGTACAAGACATCGAAGTACCGCCTGTGATTGAAGTCATCACTGACCACACTACGCCTCCCGGTGTTTCATACGATCGAGCACCCATACTCACACAGGGCGAACCGCCAATAACCTGGTCGCTCATCACAGGACCGCTAGGAATGACGATCAACACCGTCACCGGTGAACTCAGCTGGTTAAACCCACAACCTCCCAGCAGCGCACACCCCGTCACGATTGAAGCGACCAATTCAGCCGGTAGCTACAAAGCAAGTTGGACACTTACCGTCGCGGCAATCCCACCAACGATCGCGACGATCGCGGATAGCGTTATCGATCCCGCTACCGCATACACCTGCTCACCCACATTGACACAGGGGACACTCCCCATCACATGGACCCTGATAGACGCCCCGTCAGAAATGACCCTCAACACAACCACGGGCAAAGTCACGTGGACCAACCCTCAACCACCCGGCAGCGTACATGGGATCACAATCGAAGCCACCAACGCTACAGGTACAGATCAGGAAAGCTGGACCCTAACCGTCAACCCGTTCCCCCCCATCATCACAACAATCGTGGATGCCAGTCTCGCACCAGGTGTCCCCTATCACCAATCACCGATATTGACCCAGGGAACACCACCTATCACCTGGTCCCTGCTGACCGCGCCAGTTGGAATGAACATCGATCCAGAAACCGGCGAACTAAGCTGGCCCGATCCCCAACCGCCAACAAGCGATCATTCCATCACGATCGAAGCCCGCAACGCAGCCGGCACCGACGAGGAAAACTGGACGCTCACCGTCGCTGCCTGGCCTCCCATCATCACAGCCATCACAGATGAACTCATCACACCAAGCATGCCTTACAGTCGAAACCCAACACTGACCCAAGGCACAACCCCCATCGAGTGGACACTGGCAGCCGGCCCGTCGGATATGACGATCGATCCACAGACAGGTGAAGTCAGTTGGGCTGACCCACAACCACCTGGCAGCTTGATCGCGATAAGTGTCAAAGCCGCCAATTCGGCCGGCACCGACGTCGCGACCTGGACAATCACCATCGGTCAGCGTATCACACAAGGTCTCATCGCACTTTACACCTTTCAAGAAGGCGACGGCGTGACCGTCACCGACGTATCGAACGTCGGCACACCGATGGATCTGACGATCGTCGATCCCGCCAACGTCACGTGGGAGATCGACGGACTATCCGTTAACATCCCAACGCTCATCGGGTCCGATGGTCCCGCAACAAAACTTTTCGACGCGATAACGACGAGCAACGAAATCACGATCGAAGCGTGGTTGACACCCGCCAACATAACACAGGACGGTCCCGCTCGCGTAATCACGATGTCGGCTGACACCTCCAACCGCAATTTCACACTCGGCCAGGGACTGTGGGGCTCAAACCCAGCTGACGTCATCAACGTGCGCTTGCGGACCACGAACACAAACCTCGATGGTGAACCCTCCTTGACGACATCGGCCGGAGCGATTGCCGTTGATCGAACCCACGTGGTCTACACGCACGCGACAATCGGCACCGCACAAACCTATACCAACAACACCGAGCGCGCCAGTACCACCATCGAAGGCGATTTCTCAAACTGGGACAGCAGCTACACCTTCGCTTTGGCAAACGAATTTACCAGCCCACGTCCATGGTTAGGCACATTCCATCTGGTCGCCGTCTATGATCGGGCATTCAGCCCCACGGAGGTGAATCAGAACTTCCTAATGGGACCTCCGAGCAGCGAGTTTCCTCCAGCCATCTCCCCCCTGTCCGACGACGCAACCGCGCCCGGCACACCCTATGCCCGAACACCCACGCTGGCCGAAGGCACACCCCCGGTCACGTGGGCTCTCCTCGCAGGGCCGACCGGCATGACCGTCAACACAGACACCGGCGAGATCAATTGGCTCAATCCGCAACCACCCGCCAGCTCACAGACCATCACCATAGAAGCGGCCAACGAACTTGGCAGTTTTGAAGCAAGCTGGACATTGGCTATCGATGCACGACCGCCCGTCATCGCAGCGGTCCCCGATCACACCATCCAACCCGATGATTCTTATCAACGAGCCCTATCGTTAACACAAGGCACGCTTCCCGTCTCATGGTCGCTTATCACGGGACCAACGGGAATGACGCTCAGCCCTTCAACCGGCCAAATCAGCTGGACCGATCCCCAGCCGCCCGAAAGTACCCATTGGGTTACCGTCAGGGCCACGAACATAGCCGGCAACGATGAAACCAGTTGGACGCTCACCATCGACGCCCTACCGCCCGTGGTGGCAACGTTGACCAATGCAAGTACAGCTCCTAACACCCCATACACACAAACACCCACACTTACCCAAGGAACACCACCCATCACATGGTCCCTTCTCACCGGACCCGCCGGAATTACCATCGACCCGAATACGGGCGAAGTCACCTGGCCCAACCCGCAACCGCCAGCCACTTCGCACACAATCACCATCGAAGCAAGTAACACCGTCGGCAATGATGCCATAAGTTGGACACTATCCATCGACCGGATCCCCCCGAGCATTGCCACGCTCACCGATGACACGGTTGATCCTGGCATGGTCTACACGCGTACGCCCACGCTGGCTCAAGGCACGCTCCCAGTCACATGGTTGCTCGTCGCAGGCCCATCCGACCTGACCGTGAATCCCACCACTGGACAGGTCCATTGGCTCGCCCCTCAACCACCAGGCACGTCACGACCGGTAACCATCGAAGCCAGAAACGGAGCCGGTAGTGACCAAGCTACATGGACACTAACCGTCAATCGACTGCCCCCGGTCATCGTCGCCCTTTCCGATGACGCCACGGACCCAGCCGTACCCTACAGCCGAACACCTACCTTGACCCAGGGTACACCACCGATCACATGGTCCATCACAACGGGTCCGTCGGGAATGACGATCGACTCGGGGACGGGTAAGGTGAGCTGGCCGGATCCCCAACCACCGGCCAGCTCACACGCTGTGGTCATCGAAGCAACCAATTCAGCCGGCACACGCAACACCACCTGGACTCTGACCGTCAATGCCCTCCCGCCGGTGATCGCCAATCTGCCGAACGATGCCACAGACCCCGCGATACCCTACACACGTTCACCTACATTGATACAAGGAACGCCACCTGTCGCGTGGTCCCTCGTGTCCGGGCCGTCGGGAATGACAATCGGCCCCGAAACCGGAAACCTAAGCTGGCCCAATCCTCAGCCACCCGACAGTTCGCACACTATAAGCATCGAGGCCAATAACGCTGCGGGAAGTGACGAAACGACATGGACGTTAACCGTCAACCCGTTGCCGCCAATCATCGCAACGCTCCCCGATGATGAAACAGATCCATATGTACCGTATATGAAGTCACCTACACTCACACAAGGCACACCCCCGATCACGTGGTCGCTCATCGCCAGCCCCACAGGTATGACAATCGAACCAGGAACAGGCGATGTGACCTGGTCCAGTCCTCAGCCGCCGGGCACCTCACGCACCGTAACGATCGAAGCCCGCAACTCCGCCGGAGCTGACGAGACAAACTGGACACTAACTGTCCACCGAATCCCCCCCATCATGGCACAACTTGACGATGACTCCATCGATCCAGGGGTGCCGTACAACCGAACACCAACGCTAACCCAAGGCACACCGCCCCTAACATGGTCGCTCATCACAGGCCCCGCCGGTGCAACGATCGACGTATTAACCGGACAAGTCACTTGGCCGCACCCGGAGCCGCCAGAAAGTACAAACCCCATCACGGTCCAAGCCTCCAACTCCGCCGGCAACGATACCGCCACCTGGACACTGACCGTCCTGACGTGGACAGGCTATCCCGCTGACATTAATTTCGATTGGCACATCACCATCGAAGAGGTGACAGCCTATGCGGGCTGCTGGCGATCCGGATGCACCTGGGTATTTTCACCCAATCCGGTCCCGATCGCCTATGTCTCACGGGCAGGCTACCTTTGGCGAATAGGCGAAGCTTATCTGCACGATCCCAATGAGCTATGTAACACAGAAGTCGCATACTGCTATCAACCCATCGACCCGAATGGATCAAACAACGCAAAGACGATTCGCGCATCGCTTGACTCGCCTAATCGCCCCACCGTGTACGATCAACGGCCAAGCAAACCCGCATATCAAGATATCGATGCCACCCTGCTAAAAACCGCAGACAGCATCAAGGATGTGACAGCACACAGATCAATCACGTCCAACGTTTCACATGGAAATAACTATGTCATCCACATCGAAATCACGCCCCCAGCGAACACTCTCGCGTGGGCATTGGAAGAACTTCCACCCTTTGGTTGTAGCGTCGTAAACATCAACGAAGCAGGAACATTGGACGCCCCCAACCATAAGGTCAAATGGGGACCTTTCTTCGACAGTCAATCACGAACGTTGCGCTACACCGTCGCCTTCCCCGAAACGCAAACGACCGAAATAACGCTCTCGGGCGTCGTCTCAGTCGATGGCCAAAAAAAGGCGATCGACGGAGACAACCTGATCCCGCATATCAACCCAACCTCGAAACAAACGACAACGGAAACCCAAATTCCACCCAATAACACCTCCAACAGTCAAGAGACGCCCGCTGCAGACGAAAGCGAACTCCCCTTCCCCTTGGCATTGTTCTGTGGAGCAGGCCTTGGCCAAACCATTCTTTGCACACTCGCTGGCACATTACTTCTTCGCCACCGAGCGAGAAAATTCTGCGCAAAATAGACGCCTTTTCAAAACCTGTTCATACGGAGGCCCCTGTAATGCCGTCAGCAATAACACATAGGCGAAAAATACCAACTCTCCCAATCACGATCTTGTGCTGGTGTGGGCTTGGCATAGTACCGATCTCACAAGTCCTTGCCGCATCCACATCCATTCGGAGTTTCGCATGCGATGCGTACACACCAGGACTACCCACTGACGTCACCATCCAAGTCACGCCGGATCCAGCCACACAAGCTTGGGCAGCCCAAGAAACGCCACCGGCCGGATGGACCGTATCGGAAATCAGCGATGCGGGTGCTTATGACAGCATCAACGCCCAGGTCAAGTGGGGACCCTTCTTCGACAATCAATCCCGAACCCTTTCCTTCAAAGCCACACCGCCAGGTGGCGAAACTGGCGAAGGAACTTTCGTCGGTAACATTTCGCTCGACGGAACCAATGTAACCACGACCGGAACACATGCCCTATCGCCCGACGAAACATCCCCTTCCATTACCTGCCCCCCCGATCCTTCACCCATTTCCGCTGATGAAGATTGCCAGGCAACATTGCCTGATTTAACAAACGATGCCGACGCGACGGACAACTGCGATAGCGATGTGACAATCACCCAGGATCCGCCGGCCGAAACGATCGTGGGAATCGGCGACACCCTCGTCACCCTCACCGCAACCGATGACGCAGGCAATACCGACACTTGCACCGTTACCGTAACCGTCGTCGATACGACATCACCCGTCATCACATGTCCACCTACCCCAACCCCCATCACCGCAAACACACAATGTCAGGCATCCGTACCCGATCTGATCGGTAGTACCAGTGCAACCGACAACTGTGATACGAACATCACCATCACACAAAGCCCACCGTCCGGAACGGTCATCGGAATCGGCAACACACTCGTTACATTGACCGCAACCGACGACGCAGGTAATACCGACACCTGTAACGTCACCCTAACGGTTGTGGACACAACCCCTCCGGTCATCACGTGTCCCCCTGCGCCACCCCCCATTTCGGCTAACGCAACCTGTCAAGCACCCCTACCGGACTTGACGGGCGACGCCAGTGCAACCGACAATTGCGACACGAGTGTAACGATCACACAGAATCCACAGGCGGGAACCATGATCGGCATCGGCAACACACTCGTCACGTTGACCGCGACTGACAATGCAGGAAACACCGACACCTGTACCGTCACCGTGACCGTTATCGATACAACATCACCCGCCATCACATGTCCGCCCACCCCCGCTCCAATTACCGCAAACGCACAGTGCCAGGCATACGTCCCCAATCTAACCGGCAGCACCACCGCCATCGATAACTGCGACAAAAACGTCACGATTACACAAAATCCGCCCGCCGGAACCACCATCGGAACAGGCGATACACTGGTCACACTGACCGCAACCGACGACGCAGGCAATACCGACACCTGTACCGTCACCGTAACCGTCGTGGATACGACACCCCCTGTCATTACATGCCCAGCTAATCCCCCTCCGATATCAGCCGACGCAAACTGCCAAGCATTACTTCCTGATTTAACAACCACCACCACCGCAACCGACAACTGCGACACCGATATCACGATCGCCCAGAGCCCGCCGGCTGGCACCTCTATCGGAACCGGTAATACGTTAGTCACAATCACCGCAACGGACGACGCAGGGAACACCGACACTTGCACGGTCACCGTAACTGTCGTTGACACGACACCCCCCGTGATCACGTGCCCGCCGAACCCAGGTCCAATCGCCGCGGACGCGAATTGTCAAGCCGTGTTGCCTGACCTAACCGTTAGCACTAGCGCAACCGACAACTGCGATACAAACGTCGCTATTACACAAAACCCGCCGGCAGCAACCACCATCGGAACCGGCGACACCTTGGTCACGCTGACCGCAACGGACGATGCGGGAAACACCGACACCTGTACGGTCACGATAACCGTCGTTGATACCACGCCACCGGTGATCACCTGTCCGCCGAACCCAGCCCCCATCCCCGCCGATGCAAACTGCCAAGCCATCTTGCCCGACTTGACAGCGAGCAGCAGTGCAAATGACAACTGCGACACAAGCGTTGATATCACACAGAGTCCGCCGGCTGGCACCACCATCGGAACAGGTGACACCCTCGTCACCTTGACCGCCACCGACGATCGAAACAATACCGATACCTGCACGGTCACGGTAACCGTCGTGAACAATCCACCGGTAATCGACCAAGGCGAAGGCCCCCTGACGCTGGACATCGACGCGAACACCCTATGTCCAAACAGTAACAACCAACTCCATCTTAGCGCCACCGACACAGACCAAGACACCACCCACCTGAGTTGGTCCGTTAAAACAGAACCCGTAACTGGAACGGCCTCAATCACGGGAAGTCAAACCGGCGAAAACCTGACCGTTTGTTACGAACCCAGCGCGGGCCAAATGGCACCCGACAGTTTCGTCGTCGAAGTCACAGACCTTTGCGGCGATACCGATGAGATCACAATCAACGCGATGATCGAACCCCTTTTCCACTCCGCCGACACCGATCTCGATTGGTGGATACGTATTGCCGAAATGACCGCCTACGCGACCTGCTGGAAAAGTGGTTGCACTTGGTCCGTCGAGCCCAACCCGATCCCGATCGAGTATCTGACACGGTGCGGCTACCTATGGCGGGTCAGCGAAGCCTATCATTATGACGTCGCCCTGAATCCTCCGGATTGCTGGCAACCGGGCTTGTCCGGAGGACAAGGAGCAAGAATGCTCACAGAATACACGTCATTCAAGGCTATTCAAGCAGACCCCGCCGACACCAACGCCAGTCGATTCATCGAGCAAGACATCAATACCGCCAACCAATACAGAATACATCTCGAGATCACACCGCCTTCCGTAACGAGCGTCTGGGCCGTGGAAGAAGTCGTCCCATCGGGTTGGAACGTCCTCGATATCAACGAGGGCGGCGTCTTTGAAACACGCAATAGTAAAGTCAAATGGGGCCCGTTCTTCGACAACCAGACACGAACGCTGTCGTATTCACTTGCCCGAACCGATGACGGTCAAGACGAACCGAATCTAACCGGTGTCATCTCGGTCGACGGAAGCAACACCCACGTCGCAGGCGCCGTCGCATCCAACGAGCCCAGCCAACCCATACCCACCGAACCCATTCTGGGTTGGCCGTGCGGCATCGCCGTGAACCAAGCCATGTTAGGCGTGTGCTTGGCCATGGGCGTTCTCTTCCTAAAAAAACGACATCGCCACTAACTCACGCGCGACAGTCCATCGCCAGCAAAGTATTGACACAACGTGAAGGTCTCACCGGCTAACCCGCGTTGCCGTACGACATACGCGTATCGACTCCTCTACTCCTCCGGAAGAAAAACGTT
>Ga0180433_10002243_pt1 | contig 30192 bp, 25 predicted proteins | sample SS_ome_8_FD_132980 | JGI IMG/M metagenome (GOLD analysis project Ga0180433, IMG submission 132980) | Hypersaline lake sediment archaeal communities from the Salton Sea, California, USA - SS_1_D_1 metaG | ecosystem: Environmental > Aquatic > Non-marine Saline and Alkaline > Hypersaline >... | reverse complement strand
GATACTGTAGTCTCCACCACATGCTCGGCGGCCGACCTCTGTATTGCCTGACTGATGATGTCACGGGCCATTCTTTGACTCTTCTCCTTGGTCTCTTCCTCAATACGCCGCAAGATTTGCACAGCCTCCAGCTTTGCCTCATCCTCAACCTTGCGCTGTATCTCTCTCTTGGCTTCCTCCTGGCTCATTGCGGCGACACGCTCCAGTTCCGCGAGAGCTTTCTTGCCCATTTCTTCGTACTCCCTCAGCTTGTTTCCGATCTCTCTCTCGCGTGAATAGAGCTGTTGTTCTTTTTGAGAAAAATCCCTCTCCTTCTTTTCCAGGGTCTGGAATTTCCTTTCCAGATTTTCCTCTTTCTTGACAAGTCTCCTCTCCATGTCGTTCAGCTTGCGCCTTCGGTCTCGCGTTTGACGCTCAAAATCAGATTTAAGGTTGAGATACTTTTCCTTTGCCTCGAGTTTTGACTCTCGTTTAATTTTTTCCGCATCCTCTTCGGCCCGGTCAACAATCTCTTTCGCTTGCTGTTGTGCTCTCAAAACAGACCGGACTCCAGCCGTTTTCTTGACTATGAGAAAAATGACGACACAAGACAAAACAAAGACGAGGGCTAGCAATATTATAAAGCTCAAATTCACTTTGACCACCTCCTTATCAGGGGCCAAAGGAGATGAAAGGGCGGAGGGTTAAAACATCACTCTAGCAGGGGTATTAAAAGGAACTCTATGGCTGAGCTCCAGACCATGCCTTCAACTGTCGTTATCTCCATTGTTTCCATTAGCGGCGCTGTCCGCCGGGGACACTTCCCGTTGTCTCTCTATATATTGTCTTCGATCTTTTCAATTTCTCGTGAATCCCTATTCAGGAATCCCTCCAAACCCTCTATTTCATCCTCCATGTGCCCAATAACTTCATTCAGCTGATCCATTTTCTTCTGGCAGAGAAAAAATTCATCTGCAATGTTCAATGCAGCCAGAACCGCCACCTTTAGCGTATCCACCGATCTGGATTTGACGGCGACTTCGCGCATCTTCTGATCAACATATGAAGTCAAATGGCTGATGTATTTTTCGTCTTCTTCTCCTTTGACTTTTATCCTGTATTTCTGTTTATAGATTTCGATTTCAATAATTTTGTCGATCATAGTCCAAGCTGATCAATTTGATTTATCAAAGATTCGATCTTTTCCTTAATAACCTCCCTTTCATTCTCAAACTTTTTTATTGTCTCGCTCATTTGTTCAGCCTTCTTTTCTTTCTCAATGAGCCCTTTCTTCTCGGTTTTCAATTCTTTCAGCTGTTCTTTCAGCCGCTCGTTTTCGTTCACGGTTTTGTTGAGAAAGTCCACAACTTGGGAAACCTTTCCCTCAAGAATTTTAATTCTTTCCAGTTCACTTGTCAATTTATCCTCCTTCCCTCAGTTGAAAATTGAACTCGTTGCTCAACGTTTTGATTATCTTCTCCTGATAGCTTTCAACTTCTTCCGCAAGCAGAGTTCTCTGAGGGTGGCGAAAATGGAAGCGAAAGGACAGACTCACTTTTCCCCGGCCTACAGACGATCCTGAAAAACGGTCATAAAGCTCGTAGTTTTCCAAATAGGGGATGGACAGGTCGTCCAGCATCCGCTTGATCTCCTGGTAATTCACACCATGATCGGCAATGAAAGAGATATCACGGGTAACGCTCGGGTATTTGATGACCGGGGAATACTGGAAGGGCTGAGGCTGTCTTTGCAAAAGGAAGTGAAGATCCAACTCTGCAGCCCAAACCGGTGTCTTCTGGGAATAGGCCTCGAGGATCTCCCTTCGAACTCTCCCCATCCTCCCGATTTTTTCACCTTTGACAAGTATGGACAGTGCACTCTGTGTCTCGTATTGGGGAAAATCTTCGCCCTTAAAGGTCACAGGTACAAAACGCAGGTAATCCAAAAGGGCTTCACAAACGCCTTTGAGATGAAAAAAATTTGTCGGTCTTCGCTTCAGGTGCCAATGGTCCCTGCCGAGTGAACCCGTAGCGGCCAGAGCTAGGGTCAACTGCTCTTTGCTGGCTAAATTATCCAGAAAATACACATTTCCTATTTCAAAAATGTGGATTCCGTCGATGCCACGGTTCGTGTTCCATTCGATGTTCTCGAGTAAACCGCCCAGCATGGACGTCCTCAAGTGTGAGGCCTTAGTTGAGATGGGATTTCTGATCTCCACTGCCTGCAGGCCTGATTGGAACAGTTTCTCTTGCTCAGGATTGGAAAAGCTAAAATTCACAACCTCATCAAAGCCATAGAACAAGAGCATTTGCCGCAATTTCTTAATCTGTTTTTTCTTTGGCTCCGGGGGGGGCTCGTACTCGACGAGAGGCGGAATCTGCGAGGGGATATTGTCATAGCCGAAAAACCTGGCAATTTCCTCGATAAGATCCGCTTCTCTTTCGATATCGACCCTGAAAAAGGGAACTCTCACCTGCCAGACATTCTCCGGCTGGGACTCCACCTGGAACTGTAGCTTAGTCAAGATCTGGGGGACAAATTCGGTGGAGACACTAACACCCAGAAAACGGGAAAGCCGCTTATGACGAAGAACCACCGTCTTACTTTTTCTGGGTTTGGGATACACATCAATAATCCCTTTGGCCGCTTTCCCACCGTATTGGGTCAACAAAGAAGCCACCATTACGGCTGCTTTGGGTGGAATCGCAATATCCGCTCCCCGCTCGAAACGATAGGAGGCGTCTGTCTGGATTGCCGTTGTCTTGCCCGTTTTCCGTATCGAGACGGGATCAAAGTAGGCACTCTCGATGAGGATATCCCGCGTCCTATCCGTCACTGCCGTATTTTCCCCCCCAATAACACCGGCAAGGGCGACGGGTTTTTTTTCATCGGCGATAACAAGCATATCAGGAGAAAGGTTGACATCTTCCCCTTCAAGAGACCGGAATGCTTCTCCTTTGATGGCCTTTCTAACAATAATTTTCCGGCCCGCCAGCTTGCTGATATCAAAGGCATGGGTGGGTTGGGATGTGGCAAACAAAACATAATTGGATGCATCGACCACGTTGTTGATCGGCGTCAAACCCATAGCTTGGAGGCGTTTCTGCATCCAATCGGGAGAAGGGCCGATTTTGATGCCTTTGACAACAAGTCCGCAGTAGCGGGGACAGAGGTCCTCGTCATAGATCTCGATATTGATATTTTCCGAGGAAGTCTCCCCCAGCTCTATCAAAGGCCAGTCCTGCTCCTTGAGGGGCACGTTCAACGCGGCGGCCAATTCTCTGGCAACGCCCATGTGACCCAGAGTGTCGGGACGATTGGCGTATGTCTCGATCTCCAGAAGAAGATCTCCATCCTCTTCCTCCCAGGCATCAACCATCAGCCCTATATTGTTGAGAGTCTGGATGAGCTGAGATGAAGACTGGTCCACATCGATGAAGTCCTTGAGCCAATTTAAGCTTATTCTCATTTTTTCAAAAATTGTCGAATAAATCTAAGATCATTCTCATAAAATAATCTCATGTCCGGAATTTGGTAGGCATGCATGGCCAACCGTTCTATTCCCATCCCCCAAGCAAAACCAGAATATTTCTCCGGGTCTATGTTGACATTCTTCAGCACCTGAGGATCAACCATACCTGCCCCCGAAAGCTCGATCCAACCTGTGCCACCACAGGTTCGGCATTCTCCTGTTCCGCCATCACAGGCCGGGCACCCGATGTCCACTTCCGCCGAGGGCTCTGTGAAAGGAAAGAAACTGGGACGAAACCGGACCTTTGTCTTTTCATGAAAGAGGGTCTTCAAGAAGTACTCCATGGTTCCCTTCAGGTGAGCAAAGGTGATGCCTTCATCCACAACAAGTCCCTCGACCTGGTAAAACATCGGCAGATGGGTGGGATCCGGTGTTTCTTTGCGGTAGACTTTTCCCGGTGTGATGATACGGATGGGAGGTTTCCTCTTTTCCATCACCCTTATCTGAACCGGAGAGGTATGCGTTCTCAAAAGCAGGTCATCCGTGATGTACAGCGTATCCCAATCGTCTCGGGCCGGATGATGAGGGGGGAAATTCAAGGCCTCGAAGTTGTAGTAATCCGTTTCGATCTCGGGGCCGTCCTCCACGGAGAATCCCATCCTCTGGAAGATGTCCTCAATCTCTTCCTGTATGATAACCAGAGGATTGGGCGAACCGATATAGCGAGGCTCACCGGGGAGTGTCAGATCAACATCATCCGCTGCTTGCGGGCCAGCCTTCAGGCTTTCTTGGCATTCCTGGATTTTGGCCTGAACATAGTTTTTCAAATCGTTTATCATTTTGCCGGCGGAAGGCTTGTCCTCCGGCTTCACGGACTTCAGGGACTCAAAGAGACTGGGAATGTGGCCTCGACTTCGACTCAAATACAGGTTCCGCACCTCCTGGAGGGCTTTCACATCCTTAACTCCCTCCATGGCTTCATCAAAGGTCTTCTTGTGCTTGTGTACCGTCTCTTTGAGATTGCTCATACCAGTCCAATTCCTTCTATGTGGCTGCTTCTTTGACTTTCTCCGCGATCCGGCCAAAGGTCTGGGGAGAATTTACGGCTATATCAGCCAGAATTTTTCTGTCGAGTTCAATATTCAGGGTTTTCAATCCATGGATAAAACGGCTGTAAGAGAGCCCGTTAATCTCAGCAGCGGCCTTGATGCGGATTATCCAGAGTCTTCGGAAGTCTCTCTTGCGGGTTCTTCTATCCCTGTAGGAGTACTGAAGAGCTCGTTCTACCGCCTCTTTGGCTGTACGGTAATTGCGGCTTCTCGCACCCCAATATCCTTTGGCTTGCCTGAGAATCTTCGATCGTCGTTGTCTTTTCCTCTTTCCTCTTCTTACTCTAGGCATTTTCGTTCTCCTTCTGTAAAAGCCTCTATCAAATGTTCAGACCAAATGAAATCCAGGAGGCCGCTCCAAACGGCTTGGAAGGCTATCGTTCAAAACTCATAAGGAAGCATATCTTTGATCCGACTCCGGTCGGATTGGCTGATAAGATCCGTCTTTCTGAGATTCCTTTTCCTCTTTGCTGACTTCTTGGTCAAGATATGGCTTTTATAGGCTTTATTGTGAACGATTTTTTTCTTTCCCGTTACCTTAAACCTCTTTTGAGCTCCTTTGTGTGTCTTTAGTTTTGGCATCTTTCTCTCCTGACTTGGTGGGGCTCACTAAAGCGGAAACCGCCCAGGGCTGCGTACGGATATTTCCGTCCCGGAATCCTAAATCCGCGACATCGGCAAAAACCCTATCCAAAATGCCATGCGCCAGTTCTGGTTTTGCCTTTTCACGCCCACGGAGCATAACGGTGATTTTGACTTTGTTTCCGTCCTTGAGAAACCGTTGCACGTGCCGTATCTTAAAGTTATAATCGTGGATACTTATCTTTGGCCTGAATTTGATTTCCTTCACCTGAACTTGCTTTTGGTGCTTTTTCGCTTCTTGAGCCTTTTTATGTAATTCATAAAGAAATTTTCCGTAATCCATTATCCGGCAGACTGGAGGGTTGGCTTGAGGGGCGACTTCGACAAGATCCAAGCCCGCCTCCGCGGCCATGGCTAGAGCCTCTTCTGTGGGCCGGACCCCAACCTGTTTTTTGTCCTCGTCGATGAGTCTGACTTCTCTTGCTCTTATCATTTCATTGATCCGATGCGGTTTTTCCTTTCTTCTCCCCGGATAAAAAGTACGCCTTCTAATGACTAGCCTCCTTAAAGATCAATTTGCATTGATTTATTGTTAATCAATTCCCTGATTTTTGCAAGAAATACATCAACATCGATTTGCCCTCTATCCCCCGCAGTGTGGACTCTAACCGATACATTTTTCTGCTCCATTTCCTTGTCTCCAACGATGAGGATGAGCGGAACTTTATGGATTTCGGCATCCCTGATCTTGTAGCCCATTTTCTCCCTTCGATCATCGACTTTGACTCTGATTCGCGCCTCCCTGAGTCTCTGTTTCAATGCCTCTGCGTAGGCATTATGCCGATCGGAAATGGGAATGATGATCACCTGCACAGCTGCCAGCCATAGGGGAAAATTTCCTTTGTAATGCTCGATTAAAATGCCAAAAAACCTCTCCAAGGATCCGAGAAGAGCTCTGTGGATCATGAACGGCCTGTGATTCTTGCCGTCCTCACCAACGTAGTGGATGTCAAACCTCTCGGGCAAATTGAAGTCCAGCTGCACTGTCGTGAGCTGCCAGGTTCTTCGCAATGCATCTCTGAATTTTATATCGATTTTCGGTCCGTAAAAAACACCCTCACCCTCGTCTATTTTATAGGCTAAACGCTCATCTTTCAAAGCTTTCTCGAGAGCCATAGTCGCCTTGGACCAGTCAGCCAAGACCCCGCAATACTTTTCCGGGCAGGTGGAGAGAAAGACCTCATAGTCCACAAATCCAAAGGCGGCAAAAAGTTTCAACGACAGCCGGATCGTCCTTTTGATCTCTTCGGCCAGTTGGTCCTCTCGACAAAAGATGTGCGCATCATCTTGGGTGAACCCCCTTACACGGAGGAGTCCGTGGAGCACTCCACTCCGTTCATACCGGTAGACGGTCCCGAGCTCAGCCCACCGCAAGGGAAGATCACGGTAGCTTCTCTGACGTGATTTGTAAACCATGATGTGAAAGGGGCAATTCATCGGCTTGAGCTGATACTCTATGCCCTCTCTCTCAAAAGCCGGATAGAGCGCATCGTAGTATTCGGTGTGGCCACTCGTCCGCCAGACATCCAGTTTGGCCACATGCGGGGAGTAGATCAACTCATAATCGGCTTTGATGTGCTCCTCCCGCCAGAAATCTTCAATCTCATTCCGGATAGCCGCACCCTTGGGGTGCCAAAGAATCAGTCCTCCACCGAGCTGCTCGTTGAAACTGAAAAGATCAAGTTCCGGTCCCAACCTTCGATGGTCATACTGCTTGGCTTCTTCCAGCATGGTCAGGAAATCAGTCAGCTCCTCTTCGGTAAAAAAAGCAACGCCATAAATCCTTTGGAGCTGCTGGCCTTTTTCATCTCCCCGCCAGTAGGCCCCGGAAACGGAAAGAAGTTTGAAATATCGAATGTACCCAGTCGAAGACACATGGGGGCCGAGACAAAAATCGAGGAAATCACCCTGGCCATAGGCGCTGACTCTGTCATCCCCTTTATCCTTGATAAGTTCCACCTTCAGATCCTGTCCCATCTCTTTGAACGTCTCTATCGCTTCATCCTTACTGAAGAACTTTCTCTCTATGGGAACATCTTCCCGGGAGAGCTCTTGCATTCGTGCCTCTATCCTGCCTAAATCCGCTTCGGTAAAGGGTTCATCCCTGAGAAAATCATAGTAAAATCCGTTCTCCACGGCCGGCCCGATGCCGGTTTTTGTGCCGGGAAAAAGCTCGCAAACGGCATGGGCCATAAGGTGGGCGGCACTGTGCCGCAAGACATCGAGAGCTTCATCTTTGTCTTCATAGATGGGCTGAACTTCCATATCTTTATCCACGCGGTGTCTGAGATCCACCAGCTGCCCGTTAATCTTGGCACAGATGGGAGATTTGTCAGGATTCCGGGATAAGAAAAATTCGGACAGAGTTATCCCCTGTTCGACACTGAAAGTAGACTCATCGACCGTGATTTTAACTAAATCATCCATTGTTGTTTTGTTATGTATTCAAAGGGGTTGGTAAAGACTTGACTCTTTAGCGCGTCCTCAAGAATACAGCACTTAGTAAAATTGGTAGGCGCGGAGGGGATCGAACCCTCGACTTCTTCCGCGTCAAGGAAGCACTCTTCCACTGAGCTACGCGCCTACATTCTGTTCAAGCTTATATATAGTAATGATTTAGTCCTCGAGTGTCAATACGCTAAAGCTAGATTCTTGAATGACTTGAAGAGCCTTTTCCCCGGAAGGAAAGACTCTCCGAAGGGGCCGTCAGACTAATGAGCAACTGAAGAACAAGACACGGGTGAATCTGAAGGATGTCTACGCTCAGCCCCGTTTTTTACGCCATTCCATCGGATTCATCTTTGGATTCGGGACTGGACAGCTAGGTATTCATTCGTGCGATGAACCTTCCAAAATCAGAATGAACCGTGTGGTCCATCATACCTTTCAGCACCTGAAGAAAAAAGGATAGTGAGAAGTCCCAATGACAAGTCTCTATCTCCATTGTGCTGTGAGTAGCGGATTCTTCACCAAACACATGGTCAGCCTCAGAGAGCCGGATTCGTCGATGACAGTCGGGGGTTCGCCCCTAACGTGTTCCATCTCCCTGGGTTCTCACTGGGATGAAGAAGATTTGGGTTTGCGTTTGCGCCAATCCTCCCGGGAGGCCCCTTTTTTAGGGAAGGAGGATTTCCTTTTTCGTACATTTTGCCAGACAGGTTTCTGACGCCTGTTGATTCTTCTCGCCAAGGATCTCTCCTCCTTGGTTGCAGTCCTGCAGGTCTTAAAAAGGAAGCTTCAGAGATATATTAAAGAAAGACGATTTCTGCCTCGAGTGTCTCTAGTTCCAGAAAAGCGATAGAGCTCTTTCCTGTCAGCCAGCCGCCTGTTTCGCCTGGATTTATGAGAAGCGAATCCCTTACTTTTCGAATTTCCGGCTTATGCGTGTGACCGTAGATGACGATGTCATATTTTCCGGAGCGAACATACTTCATGTTGGCAAAATGGGTGTGAGTGAGGAGGAATCTCCGACCTCGATATTGGAACGAGAAAGGCTCCCTTCTAATCTCGCCAAAGGTCTCCACTACCTTTTCCAGCCCTATCTTCTCACCATCACAGTTGCCAAAAACAGCTTTGACTGGGCATCCAAGATAGCTCAAATCTTTGGCGGCAAAGGGGGCGACAAAATCTCCGGCATGCACGACCAGCTGACAGTTCCTATCCGTGAAATGGGCCACAGCTCTTTGGATCGCATCCAGATTGTCGTGCGAATCGGACATTATGCCGACCAAACTCTTGCGCTCCTTTATCTTTAGCTCCGTTCATTCTAGCGAACCTCCATCTGTTTGTCTATCCCCACGACTTCTTTGGATCAATGCCACGCGTTGCGAGAGAACTTTAAAACCCGAGTCTTTCCTTCTCCCTGTGTGCGGCGCAGGGGAGGGTACGCATCTCCAAATTCATGAAGGAAGGCTTAGCGAGGGATCAGAGTGGTGCGGCCCGAAAATTCGCAAATGTTCCCCAACGAGGAAAATTGGCTCGAATTCAGGGACAGTGCGAAGCCGAGTCCTTGTCTGGGTGAGGAGCAGAGGATTGCCCGTGCAAAGGCGAGTCAGTGTCTGTTTGAGGAGCAGAGGAGGGGTGCCATTGCATAAAAACAGGTGCTGTATTATACTAACTTTTTTTTATTTCCGCTTGATGTCTGTGCACTCTGACAAAAGGATTTTGAGGATTTTTAATGAAGCGAAAAATTGCCGTCATTGCCTTCGGAGGAAATGCCATACTTCCCAAGGAGCAAAGAGGACTGCAAGCCGAGCAAATGACGAATGCCAAAAAGGCTGCCGCACTCATGATCCATATCGTGAAAAAAGGGTACGACCTCATCATCGTCCACGGGAACGGCCCCCAAGTCGGCAACCTTCTCATCCAGATGGAAGAGGCCATCACCAAGATTCCCCCTTTTTCTCTGGAAGTCTGTGATGCCATGACGGAAGGGAGCATGGGATTCATGCTCGAAAAGGCCATCATCAATGAACTTCGAAAGAATTCCATCGATAAGGAAGTGGCTACACTCATAACCCAGGTTATTGTCGACAAGAATGACCCTGCCTTCGCAAATCCGACAAAACCCATCGGTCCCTTCTATTCCAAATACAGGGCTCAAATGCTCGTCAGGGAAAAGAAATGGGCTATGATAGAGGATGCAGGGAGAGGGTTCCGCAAAGTGGTTCCTTCGCCAAGGCCTATTGATGTGGTCCCAAAAAAGATTCTCCATGATTTGGTTCATTCCGGCAATATCGTGATCGCGGCGGGCGGGGGCGGAATTCCCATCATTATCAACGGCAGAGGCCTCTTTCAAGGCGTTGAAGCCGTCATCGACAAGGACTACGCAGCCAGCTTGATTGCCAGAGAAGTCAAGGCTGATCTTTTCATCATTCTGACGAACGTCGAGCGTGTTAGCCTCAATTATGGCACATCCGAGGAGATTCCGCTTCAAGCCTTGGATATCGTCGAAGCCCGAAAACACCTGGATGAAGGGCAGTTTCCGCCGGGTTCCATGGGCCCCAAAATCATAGCCTCTATCGAATACATTCAAAGCGGAGGTAAGGAAGTATTGATTACTTCGGCCAATCATCTCAAGGCAGCCTTGATTAATCGGTCAGGAACGAAGATAATATCCACACACAAGGAACAATGATGAGTTTGGATAATTTTATCTCCATTCACGATCTATCCGTATATGAGTTCAATCTCATCCTGGATATGGCAGAGAAAATCAAGACAAGGCCGGGGAGCTTTCAGAATAAACTCAAGAACAGGATCCTGGCCATGATTTTCGAAAAACCCTCGCTCCGCACGCGCATGGCCTTTGAGGTGGGGATGCTCCAACTGGGTGGTGAGGCCGTTTATCTGAGTCCGTCGGATATCCAGATGGGAAAGCGGGAATCAACACACGACGTGGCCAAAAACCTGGAGCGGTGGGTCGATGGCGTCATGATCAGGACATTCTGTCACGACACGGTCTTAGACTTCACCAAGGCCAGCCGTATCCCGGTCATCAACGCTTTGACAGACCTTCTCCATCCCTGTCAGGCTATGTCAGACTTTTTGACTCTGAGAGAAAAAAAAGGAGGTCTTTCAGGTCTGAAGCTAGCCTATGTCGGAGACGGAAACAATGTCGCCCACAGCTTGCTTCTGGCCGCGGCTAAAGCCGGCGCCGAGATGGCCGTGGCCACTCCGACCGGTTTTGAACCAGAGCCGGATATCCTGAGATTAGCGGATGAGGACGGCAGGGAGACGGGCTTTCGCTGTATCCTGACTGCCGACCCTGTTGAAGCGGTCAAGGAGGCCGATGCTGTTTACACGGACACCTGGACATCCATGGGACAGGAAAAGGACAGACAGGCAAGAATTCACGCACTTTTGCCCTATCAAGTCAACGCCCGTCTTATGGCTGAAGCCAAGACCGATGCCGTTTTCATGCACTGCCTCCCGGCCCATAGAGGGGAGGAGGTCACAGACGACGTTATAGATTCGGTCCAGTCGGTCGTGTACGACCAAACGGAAAACCGCCTGCATACGCAGAAAACAATTCTCTCCATGCTGCTCGGCAACACACGGTAAAAATGGAAAAGGAAAACACAACAACAGAAATCGTTCCCGACGATCTTTCTTTTCTCGAGAAAGAGCTGTCCAAAACGGTCAAACCTCTGACTCTCCAGGAACTCACTCGAAGCGTTGCGTTCAAAAAAAGCGCTCATCATCTCAGCCATGCGGTCAAGAAATACGATCCCGACTGTCAGTATGAAATTGGTGACCTGGTTTACAAAGAGTACAACGAACCCTTGATCGTGAGCAGCAAAGGAACAGAGCACTTTCAGGGCTCTGTGGTTCTCAAGGTCATCAAGAAAATTCCATATGACAGCTTCAACTGTGAGATGCTGGAGGTGGACTACGCTGGGGGAGGGACCTTCCGGAAACACATCGATTACATGAAGAAAACCAAGACACAGGTCCTCATACCCAGCAATCTTGAAGGCAAAGCCGAAAAGCCGGAAGTTCTGAATCGCAATGACGATCCCAGGCTGAGCGAACTGCCGATGACAGATAAAGACTTGAAGCGCCTGGGAAAAAACCTGAATGCCGCACTCAATAAATCTGAGGCTTTTTTCTGCTGGAATCAGCTCTGGCAGCTCTCGTCAAAACGGATGTCCATCGGGGACAAAACCATCAAAGCCATTGAAAAACACTTTGATGACACACAATCGTCTGCCGCTACGACGGATTTAGTCAGTCAGTTTCTCAATAAAGAACCGTCAGACGAGCTTTTCGAACTTGCCTGTCTGAGTCTGAATTATAATCTGGAAAAAAAACACAAGAAGACCATACTGTTTGTATCTCCAGAGGGCTGGGGCAAGTGGTTTCCCAAAAAGATTTTGGACTCCTTCTTCAAGAATCTTCCTCTGTCAACGCGCCGGGCCAAATTGCCGTCCCTGGAGGAAGAGGCAAGCCTCAAACCCACGCCTTCCAAGGGATTCCCGCTCAAAATTTATCTCACTTGGAGAGAGGTGCTCTCGGGCGGAGTCAAGGTTCCAAAATATATAAATAAAGAGCTCACCAAAGCAAGAGAATATACGTTTACCGATTCTGATTCAGGCAAGAGCTACATGGTTTACTACTACCCTTCTTCGGGCGTCTTCCTCGGACTCAAGGATTTCTATGAAGAAAACAATACCCCGCAAGGGGCGAGCCTCTCTCTTGAGAAGAAGGCTGGAACGGATATTTCTTTCTGGTTGAAGAAATCCAAGAAAAAATTGTCTCTCCTCAAAGTGTCCTACAACGCCAAGGATGATACATTCGAAGCGGGCGAGGAGGAGATGCCCACATACTGCCTGCCCCACAAGATCATTCACCTGGAAAACGAAACTCTGATTAAGCTATTCGCCCTCTATGACCAAAGAGATAAACTCGATCTGCGCGAGCTCTTGATCCTTGTGTTCAAATCCTTCGGAATGGAGGGGGAGGCCTTGTCCCTTCACTCACTGCGTGCCTTTCATCTGATTGATGTCCTCAGATACACCACCCACGAAGACGTGGAAACGGTCCTGTTGGGCTCACCAGAATTCAGCCAATCGGATAAGAATGCCGGCATTTTCTTCTACCACGAGCCCAAGGAAGAAGAGGGAATCCCTGCCGAAGAGGGATTGGACGTTTCCAAGGAAGAGGTCACACCAGCTGAAGTCAAAAAACCTCTCGGGGAAGCGCTACCCGAAATAGGTACAGTTGGAGAGATCGAAGCCGAAGTGACGCTTCGCACTGTCGAAGAAGTCAAAGCCCCTGAAAAGAAAATAGAAAAGCCGAAGAAGAAGCCGCCCCCACCTCCAAAACCAGTTCCTCCCACTCCCAAAGAAGCCGTGGCTGAGGCCCCCAAAGAGCCTCCTGTTAAAGCCAAAAAGGAAAAAGCTCCCAAGAAGAAGCGGCCCAAGCTGCCAGTCGAGACAGAGAGAGCACCCCGGAGGCGTAAAGGTGAAAAGAAATTCATTGAAGAGCGCATCGAACTGGAAGAATCCGAACTCGAAGCTCTCTTTGCCGTCAAAGAAGACACAAAGCTCAAACCTGAACTCCCCGCCGAAGAGAAAGCCGAGGCGCCCAAAGAAAAGAAGGAAGAATTCGAGCTGACGCCCACCGAGGAACCCATGTCGGGAATCTTCGCTGATATGCTGAAATCAGCCCTGAAAAAGAAAAAACCTAAAGACAAAAAAGAGCAAAAAGCCAAAAAGAAGAAAAAATAGTCTGGTTTGTCGCGGACGATTTCCTTACACGTTCATAGATAAGGAGTCAAATTCGGATGTGATTACCGACGCCTCGGCCGATGACAGAAAAATGGATTCCTCCTGCTGACTGGATAAAAATTTCTACCATAGACGCCCACACAGAAGGGGAGCCCCTCCGGATCATCACCGGTGGATTTCCCTCTCTCCCTGGAAAAACCATCCTCGAAAAACGTCAACGAATGAAGCAGAAATACGACCATATCAGAAAAGCACTCGTCTGGGAACCTAGAGGGCATGCGGACATGTACGGATGCCTCCTGACCGATCCCGTTTCTCAAGACGGGACAGTCGGCGTTATTTTTTTCCACAACGAAGGCTACAGCACCATGTGCGGGCACGGAATTATCGCGATCTCGACAGTTCTTGCAGACACAGGTCTCATCCAAGCCACGGGAGCTGTGATAGAACTGAACATAGATACTCCAGCAGGTCGAGTCCTGGCTACTATCCACAGGAAAGAAGGGAAGACCATTAAAGCGTCCTTTTTGAATGTTCCCTCATTTGTTTATTTGATGGATCAGGAGGTGGATGTGCCAGGATTGGGGCGTGTTTCCTATGACATTGCCTTCGGTGGCGCATTTTATGCCTTCTGTCGGGCTGAAGACCTGGAATTAGGGCTGGGCCCTGAGGATAACCGCAAATTGATTGAGGCCGGTCTTCGCATAAAGCACGCCATTGCCGCGGCCGCGGAAATCCGGCATCCTTTCGAAAAGGAGCTCGGTTTTCTGTACGGAACCATTTTCACGGGGCCAGCACAGGATCCATCTCATCACAGCCGCAATGTGTGCGTCTTCGCCGAGGGGGAAATAGACCGAAGCCCCACGGGAACCGGCGTGAGCGCGCGGGCGGCTCTCCACCATGCCAGGGGTGATATCGAAATTGACCAGCCCTTTGTGGTTGAAAGCATTCTGGGAACGAGCTTCACAGGCCGGATTGTGGCCACCACACCATTCGGTCCGTATGACGCTGTCATTCCGGAGATCACCGGCACAGCCCACATCACAGGCCGACACGAGTTTTTGATCGACCCCTCCGACCCCCTGAAATTCGGCTTTTTCCTCCGATAAAAATCTGACTCGGGCAAAAACGCTTCTCCATGCTCGCCTCCGTAGCCAAAAGGTGACAAAATTTGATGAAAATTAACAATAATTGTCGCCTTCACGCCATTGAGGACTATCTGTGATTTTTGTAAATATATTAATATCAGCAATTTAAAACTTGGCATGCATTTTGCTTAAAATAACGGCGACGGAAAAAATAAAAAGCCAAGGTTTGAAGCGGATGAAAGTAAAAAACATCTTAAAAAGACACGTCAAGACGCTGGGCATCATTGGAGTCATAGCGTCATGGGTGACCATTGGCTCTGTGTGGTCAGGGTTTGGAACAATAGCTTTTGTGAGCTATTTTGTTGTAGGAGGCCTTTTCAGCCTAGTTTTAATCGCTGAAAGGATTTGACCTATTTGGAGTCCGTTGTTCGGAGTTCGTAGAGATAAACAAGGCAAACACCCCTATTCCTGAATCAAAGCTTTTAATCCCTTCATTCTTCTACGAACTCCGCCCTCCCCCCTCTCACAATATTTCCCGGCCAGGCCCCCTGCGTCGAGTCACGCCCATCTGATCCAGGAGTTCCAGAAGAGGGATGGCATATTTCCGGGACAATCCGGTCATCATCTTAAACTCAGACACAGTCAACTCCCGCTTCCCTGAATTTTTTAGCTTTTGAATAAGTTCTTCCAGCCAACTGGAATGGACGATGTACCCGTCCTGCCCTTTGACGATTTTCTTTCTCTGGATGAGAAAATCGAGCATCCTGCTGAGATTCTTGGAGGAAAGACAAAATCGTTTTTTCAACTCCTCGAAGGAAACCAAGTGAAGTTCTCCATTGAGTGACATCTGTTCCAGGTTATCCAAGAGTTTCTCTTCCTCCGGCGACAGCTGCACGCGAAAATCGTTGCGGGCAAGGTAATTGCCATGCATTTTTATGCGGCCTGTCCTTGAGAGCTGTTTGGCCGCCAAGGACAGTATTCTGGAATGAGTTTTGAATCGCTCCTTGAGACTATTCATATCTATCCCGATCTCTCCGGGATTTTTACTGTGGAAATGGGACAAAAACGTCAATATCTGATCGCAGAGATAATCAAAGCTGGTCTCCGCAAGAAGATACAGCGGCAAAAAAGCAAGAATTTTCAGCACGCCCTCTTCCTCGAGCTCACGGCTCAATTTCACCAGAGTCTCCCTTGAAAGAGAACAAAAGGAGTTCATGTCCTTCTCTCTCAGGCCGTGTATTCCGGCCTCCTGGGTTTTGACGAGAAGCATGTCCTTGGCCGATCCAGAGAGTCGCTCCAGAAGTTTCAGCCTCTTCGTTAATTCACCGGGTTTGGCATTTTTGGTGAGGGGATTGAGAACCCTGCCCTCGACTCCGAATTCTGGACCCTTCAAACCGCGCAGAGTGAACCTGTCACCCCAGAGCAATGGCAGAGGCTGGGATAGATGCAAACGAACATATTGACGTGATTCATCCTGATCCTTTGTCCTTTCGTAGGAAAATATGGTCGCTTTTACCTTTTTGCCCTTCAGATTCAACATTACCTCAAATGACTTCTCGTCAAAGGACGTGACCGATTCGAGCACAGCTTCAAAAACCAATGAATTCACCGCATACTCCTGTCTGCCATACTCACCATTATAAAATCCCCACTCCTAAAAGCCAACCGGCCTCAACAACCAGCTGGGGCGATAACATCTCTGAATTTGCGCTTTCTTGATTCAGGAGAGCGTGAGGATCATGCGTCTGAGTATGGGATCTACGGCGGCCAGAAGGACTTTCACCTTCGCGCCCAATCCTAAAACATAGCCCGTCCTCTTCTCCACATAGGACTTGCTGTCTCTCCGGAAGACAAAATCCCCCCTCAGATCCTCGACGGGAATAAGACCTTCGACAAAATAATCCTCGAGCTCCACAAACAGGCCTGCCCTGGACATATCGACGACGATACCCTCGAATTCCTCCCCAAGCTTGGTTCTCAGCAGTCGAAAGATCCTCCAGATCAAAAGTTCTCTTTCCGCCTCGTCCGCTTTTTTCTCCTGTTCTGTACAGTGATGGGCAATGGATGACAGCGGTAGATTTCTAGCCTGTTTTCCTTGAAGGCTCAACTTCAATATTCTGTGAACAATGAGGTCGGGATAACGCCGTATGGGTGAGGTGAAATGGGCGTACTCTTTCTTGGCGAGACCATAGTGTCCGTGATTTTCATCAGAATAGACGGCTAACCTGAGGCTTTTCAAAATCTGCAGAGAAATGAATTTTTCTTCCGGTCGTCCCTGAGCTTGATTCAGGGCTGACTGCAAATCTTTCGCTCTCAGCCTCTTTGTGACCGGCAGGGAAATGCCGAATGGGGCCAAAATCTCTCTCAACTTTTGGAGATCGGCCGGAACCGGAGGGGGATGAATCCGAAAAATCAGAGATGTATCTCCGGCAATCAGATAGGAGGCAACGGCTTCATTCGCCGCGACCATGAACTCTTCGATGAGCTGGTGCGCTTCGTTCCTCTCTGAAGGAATGACGGAATGGAGCATCTCCCCTTTATAAACCAGTTGGGGTTCGGCTATATCAAAATCCAGGCTTCCGGTGCTCAGCCTTTTCTCCCTCAAGCACTGTGCCAGCTTTCGCATGACCAATAAATCAGGAACAAGCTCCCGGTATTTTTTCTTTGTCTTGTCATCGCCCTCAAAAATGTCGAAGACAGCGTCATAAGTCAGGCGCTGTGCTGTTTTTATCACACTGGGCTGAAACCGGGTCTGCACGACATTTCCCTCCCGGTCGATCTCGAGCAACACAGAAAGGGTGAGCTTATCTTCTTCGGGCCGAAGGCTGCAGACACCGTTGGCAAGCTTTTCTGGAAGCATGGGGAGCGTCCGATCAGGGAAATAGACGCTCGTTCCTCTGCGGAAAGCCTCCTGATCGAGGGCAGATCCAGGTTTGACATAGTGAGAGACATCCGCGATGTGAACGCCCAGGAGAAAATTCTTGTTGTTCTGAATCTTGATGCTGACAGCATCGTCGAAATCTTGGGCATTGGGGCCATCGATGGTCACGATGGGCCAATCCCGGAAGTCGGCTCTTCCTTCAATGTCAGTGACTTGCACCTCTCCAGAAATGCGGTCCGTCTCATCAAGGGCTTCTTCGGAAAAAATCGGTGCAAGTTCGAACCTCTCGATGATCACCCGCATGTCCACTCCCGGATCATCGGGAAGACCGATGATTTCTTTCACTTCCATGGTCTTCCTATCCACCTTGACAATGACCCCATCCTTCAGGCCTGCCCTCTTTATTGTCTTGAAAGGAGTGGCTTCCAAGGACGGAGAGTCGTAGGGCTGAAGAAAACCCCGCCCCCTCCGTTCCCGGAAGAATCCAATGAGGTCATTCCTCCCTTTGTCCAAAATCCTGATCACCCGCCCCTCATGACGTCTCTGCCCGGGCCGTTCTTTATAAAAAACCTCGACAAGATCCCCCAGAAGGGCCTGGCCGAAGTGGCGAGACGGGATAAAGATATCCTCCATCAACTCGTCCTCTGGTCTGACAAATCCATACCCTGGATGCACGGCAACCACTCGTCCTCTAACCAAGCTGGCTCTCTGCCGGATGAAGTAGCGGTTGTTTAGGCGCAGAGCAGCCCCTCTGTTGACGAGCTCTTGCAGGCTTCTCTCCAGAAGGGATCTCTCTTGGCCTGAAATCTGAAGCTCTTTGGCTATCCTGGAGAGCGTCAATCCCTGCCTGTGCTTCATGAGTAGAGAAAAAATTTGTCTGAGCATGGCCTGCACTAATAGTAAAAGGGTGAGACATAGGGGATTTCATATTTGGATCTGAGTTCTTTGATCAGTCTGATACGGACAAGGCGATCAAATTCTTCACCCGCTGTGACCCCAAACTCGGATGCGACTGTGTCAACTGCTTGCTGTCTTTCCTCGGGTGTGGCTTTGCTCACGAGATGTTTTTCTATTTCCACATCGGTTCGTTCAAGGCGAGTTTCATCACATTTGCCATGGCTCAAATCGGTACGAAGCTGGGCAAAGTGCCGGGTCATCTCTTCTAAACGATCGGGGGGCTGAGCTAAAAACCGATTGATTTCCGCTAGAATCTTCGTTTTTTTCTTTGACAGTCCATCGTGTGTGGCTCTTTTCTCCTCCCCGACACGTCTTTCGTGATGCTGTTTGTGTGACTCCAGGACAAATCGATGGCACTGATCGAGCGAAAAAAATTTTGCCTTTCGTCCCCCTGCCTGTCTTCGGCTCTCTGAGGCCTGTCTCAATCCATCCAGTACAACCCGAAGCGGAATCTCCTTTTCTTCCCAATCCGCAATAACACTGAGTTCCTTTGAAGAGAGAAAAAAGGGAGCTCCCCTCTGCTCAAGAAAATACTGGCTGATGGTGCGGTAGTATTTCTCTCTGGATTTGAGACCCCATCTTTTTTGTTTGGCTCTCTTTTTTTGAGTCACGGTGCGGATCTCTATAAAAGCCCGGGAGCTTTGGAAAATTCACTCTGTATTTTTTTCGTACAGGATTCGTAAGCCGTCCAGAACTAGATAGGGCTCGTAATGAGAGATGACTTCGATTTCACCACCGATGAGAGTGGAATATCCCCCTGTGGCAATCACCGTCACATCGCTACCCAATTCCCGACTCATGACCTCAACAATATTGGAAACGAGACCTATGTATCCGTAGTAAAGACCAGAATGCATGCTGCTTATTGTCGTCCGTCCGATGGCCTTTTTGGGTTTGGCAATTTCAACCCTCGGCAGCTTGGCGGTCCTGAGATAAAGCGCTTCAGCAGAAATCTGGATGCCCGGCGCGATGGCCCCTCCCAGGTATTCCCCTTCAGAAGAAATGGCATCAAAGGTGGTGGCCGTTCCGAAATCAACAACGACACACGGACCGCCGTATTTGGCAAAAGCCGCCACGGCACCGACCACTCTGTCAGCTCCCACCTCCATCGGGTTTTCGTATAAAATTGGTATTCCTGTTTTGAGTCCGGGGCCAACAACAAAGGCTTTGATCCCAAACAGGCTCTGACTCATCTCCCTGAACACAGGTGTCAACGGAGGCACGACACTGGAAATGATGACTCCTTTCACACCCGAGACATCTATCTTAGAAATGGAAAACAAGTTGAGCAGCAAGATTTTGTACTCATCACACGTCTTTTCTTTATCGGCCCTGACCTGCCAGTGCTTGATCAATGTGTTCGTGTCAAAGGCCCCCACTTCAATGGTTGTGTTGCCGATATCCACTGCCAAGAGCATAAGATTCCTCCTGAATAGTCGTTACCAAAGGGCCTATCGAATCCCCGAATCCTCAAGCACTCATGGGTCCCCGTGGAGTTAGCTATATCTTCCTGCTGGAGTCTTTAAGGTCGGAAAGGATCCTGGCCCGAATTCTTTTTTCCAATTCCCTTTCCACATCAATAATTTCCCTCCTCACCAGGTCTTTCATTCGAGCATCCATCTCAATTTGAGCCGAAGGGAAAGATGTCTCTTCATAGCTGGGTTCCTCGGGCAAGGTCTGTGGTCCACGCCGTTTTTCAATCAAATCAAAGACAGTTCTCAGAAGCTTCGCCGAATCGAAAGGCTCCTGGACCAATTCATCAAAGTCAAGACGTTCGATTCGTTCTTCGTTGAGGATTTCAAAGGCCCCATAGAGCAGGACCAGAGGAATGTTTTTGAATTTTTCTTGGGTTTTGAGGTAATGGCCAATCTCATAGTCCTCTTCCTCATGGAGTGAGAGGCTCAACAAAACAGCATCAGGGCTGATTTGGTTCAGCTCCTGCATGACTTCGATCCCATCCTTGAAAGAATATATTTCGTATTCCTGCTCGGGAAAAGCCAGACGAATGGCTTTGTGGACCGAAGGGCTTTTATGGGCGACAACCAGCTTGTAAGGCATTCGACACTCGAAAACGAACCGTTCGCACTAGAATCCTTGAGATTATATCTAAAAACACCTATTTAATAAACTATCCAGGTCAGTACTCGATGAAGACCGTTTGTTCGCCCAACAAGTCTTCGATGTTTCGACTGAGCTCTTCTGAAGGAGCAACGCCTTCAATATCCACAGACTGAACGATCATGCGGCAGGAATGGGGTGTCTCCAGCTCAAAAAAGACAGGGCATTCCCCCTCGTGTTTTTCCAAAATACTCTTCAGATCCTTGAAGACGGATTCTTCGATTCCGGGGAGAAAAATCCTTAGAAACATGCGTTTGGCTTGCTTGTGCAGCGCCTCATCAAGGGGCATGATTTGGACAAGATGAATCCTCCGGCTTTCTCCTTCGCCAAGGAATTTTCCCTTCACCCAAACCAATTGGTCTTCACTGAGAAAATCATAGAATTTCTTGAATGCGTCGGGAAAAACAACCACCTCAATGCGTCCGCTGAGGTCTTCGAGTGTAAACGTGGCCATTCGTTCGTCTTTTTTGGTCTTCAGTGACTTCAACGTGGTGATGATCCCTGCTACGGTCACTTCCGTATTGAAATCTTTCTCATCATCAAACTGGTTGATGGGGCGGGAAACCAACCTGCTGAGACTCTTTCCATAATGCGCGAGAGGATGTCCCGTGATGTAAAACCCCAATGCATCTTTTTCATAGGAGAGATAGAGCGATTCGTCCCACTCGCGCATATCTTTCACCTCAGGCGGAATAGGGGGCGGTTCGATTTGAGACGCTCCGAATAAAAAGTTTTGTTTCGATGTCCTCACTTTCTGATATTCGTGTGAGTAATCGATCATTTTGTCAATGAGATGAAAAAGCTGGGACCTTTTCCAGCCAAGGGAATCAAAAGCTCCGGCTTTGATGAGGCTCTCGAGTACTTTCCTGTTGACGAATTTCGACGATTCCCCGCGAAAGAGGTCAAAGGGTGACACAAAAGCGCCATTTTGCTCTCTCACCCGGAGCAAATCCCTGACAGCCCCTCCTCCCACATTTTTCACTGCGGCCAGACCAAATCGAATACTATCTTCCTCCACGATAAAATTCAGATCGCTCTTGTTGATATCTGGAGGAAGAACCCTTATTCCCATTTCCTTGCACTCGTTGATGTATTTGATCACCTGTGGGGTTGCGCCTCTCTCGGCTTCGGAAGTCAGGAGGGCCGCCATGAATTCCAGGGGGTAATGGGACTTAAGGTAGGCCGTCCGGTAAGCCAGGTAAGCATAGGCCGCACTATGAGATTTGTTGAAACCGTATCCTGCGAAATATTTGATCTGTTCGAAAATCTTGTTGGCCTTGGCATGGCTGATTCCCTGCTCTTTTGCCCCGCGAATAAACCTCTGTTTCTGGGCTTTCATCACAGCCGTCTTTTTCTTTCCCATCGCTTTGCGCAAAATATCCGCCTCGGCCATGGAAAACCCGGCTATTTCGGTGGCAATCCGCATGACCTGTTCTTGATAGACAATAAGCCCTTTAGTCTCCTCAAGGATGGGCTCAAGATCCGGAAATTCATACTTTATTCGCTCTGGGTGGTTTTTGCATTTGATGAAATCGTCAGTCATGCCGCTCTGCAACGGACCCGGCCGGTAAAGCGCATTCAGTGCAATGAGGTCACGGAATTCCTCCGGTTTGAAATTGCGGAGCAAATCTTTCATGCCCTGGCTTTCGAACTGGAAGACTCCATCCGTGTTTCCAGCCTGAAAAAGATGAAACGTTTTATCATCGTCCAAGGGGATACTATCCAAATCCACTTGTTCACCTGTATCTCTTGCTATGAGATCAACCGTGTCCTGAATGACGGTGAGATTCCGCAATCCCAGCAGGTCCATCTTGAGAAGGCCGATGGTCTCGATATCCTGCATCGGGAACTGGGTGGTGATTTCTCCCTTAACGGATTGATAAAGGGGCATGAATTCAACAAGTGGCTGAGGAGTTATAACGATGCCCGCCGCATGAATGGAGGGATGGCGGACCTGTCCCTCTAGTCTCTTGGCAATCGCCATGAGGTTTGCGATCTTGGGCTTCTGATCCCTCAACTCGCGAAATTGAGGGATATTTTGCAGAGCGCCATCGATCGATGCATCCTGTCCGAAAGGAATCATTTTGGCAATCCGGTCCACTTCCGGGAGGGGCACCTCCAACGCTCTGCCCACATCTCTGACAGCCTGTCGCGCAGCCATGGTCCCAAAAGTTATAATCTGGCACACACTGTCCTGTCCATATTTATGCGTCACATACGAAATGACCTCATCCCTCCGCCGTCCGCAAAAGTCGATGTCGATATCCGGAAGACTGATCCTCTCCGGATTCAAAAACCTCTCGAACAGCAGATCATACTCGAGAGGATCGATATCTGTAATCCCAAGACAGTAAGCCAACAGACTCCCTGCCGCTGAACCGCGCCCAGGCCCTACGGGAATGCTCTTTGATTTGGCTTCCCGGATGAGATCCCAAACGATGAGGAAATACCCTTCGAATCCCATCTCGGAGACGAGCTTTATTTCCTTTTCGAGGCGGGTTTCGTACACTTCACGGCTGGGCAGTTCCTGTCTTTCGATGCGCTTTTGAAGGCGCTGCATCCGGTTTTCAAGCCCTTCTCGGGCAGTGGCGGCAAAATACTCCCCGAGTGTGATCCCTTCTGGAGGGGTGAAATTCGGAAGAAAATATCCCGAGGACGGGAAGTCAAAGTTGCACTTGGCGGCTATCTTGGTCGTGTTCTGGACCGCGTCTGGAATGTCCTTGAACAGGGCCATCATTTCATCGCCCGATTTGAAATAAAATTCCTCCGATCCAAAACGGATCCGGTCGGGATCCGTTACCTTCCTGTTGGTCTGAATACAGAGAAGAACATCATGGCTTTCCGCATCTTCCTTGTTGAGATAATGGACATCATTGGTCGCAACTAGGGGAAGATTCATTTTGCTCGCCAGCCGGATGAGCAAGGGATTCGTTTCCTTCTGAGGATGGAGGCCGTGATCTTGCAATTCGATGAAGAAGTCCCCTTCAGAAAAGCAGGAGGCGTACTCCATAGCTGCCTCTTCTGCTTTATCCTCCAACCCCAACCTGAGGTTGTAACTGACTTCCCCTTTAAGGCAGCCGGAAAGTCCGATCAATCCTTCAGCATGTTCGCGGAGCAGTTTCTTATCGATGCGTGGTCTGTAATAAAAACCCTCCAGATAGGCTTTTGTGATGAGATGGCAGAGGTTCCGATAGCCCTTCGCATCCTTGACGAGCAAAAGGAGATGAAAATGGAGTGGTCCTGATTTATCCGGCTTTTTCTCGAATCGGCTCCGCGGTGAGATGTACACCTCGCACCCGAGTATGGGTTTGACTTTTTTCTCCTTAGCCTGTCTGAAAAAATTCACGGCACCGAATATGTTTCCATGATCGGTGAGCGCAACGGCGGGCATGTTGTGCCGGAAGGCGGCATCGACGAGCCCTTCTGTCTTGAGAGCCCCGTCCAGGATGCTGTATTCCGAGTGTGTGTGGAGATGAATGAATGGTGCTTCCATACTTAATCTCTGTCAGAGCTTAGCCGGGTACGGCCGGACAAGCGGCAGCCTATTCCCATTCGATCGTTCCTGGAGGCTTTGACGTTATATCATAGACAACGCGGTTTATTCCATCGCTTTCATTGACGATTCTGTTGGATATTCGGGATAAGAGTTGAGAATCGGCAGGATACCAATCGGCTGTCATCCCATCTATACTTTGGACCAAGCGAATGACAGCCACTCTTTGGTAGGTTCGGCGATCTCCCATCACCCCGACCGATCTAACCGGAAGCAAAACAACAAAGGCCTGCCACAGTTTCTTGTACACTCGAGCTCTGCGGATTTCGCTGAGGAGGATATCGTCGGCAGACCGCAGAATATCCAGTCTCTCTCGAGTGACTTCGCCGACAATTCTCACAGCAAGCCCGGGGCCAGGAAAAGGATGCTGATGGATAAAACCGGGATCCACGCCTAACTCAACCCCCAGAGCTCTGACTTCATCTTTAAAAAGTTCTCTGAGTGGTTCTATAAGCTTGAATTTTAATCCTTTGGGGAGGCCGCCGACGTTGTGGTGCGATTTTATGCTGGATGAGGGCCCTTTGACAGGATTGCTCTCGATCACATCCGGGTAGATCGTCCCTTGTGCCAAATAATCAACGCGGCCAAGTTTTTTGGCCTCCCTCTCGAAAATTTGGATAAACACTTCACCGATGATCTTTCGTTTACGCTCGGGAGAGATCACTCTTTTCAGTCTTTCCAGGAAGGCATCAGAGGCTTCGACACCTATGACGTTCAGGTCGAATTTGTCGTGGAACTTGGTCATCAATTCCCGGTACTGACCCTTCTGGAGGAGCCCGTTGTCCACAAAAATACAGTGCAGGTTATCCTTGATTGCCCGCTGCAGTATCAGAGAAGTGACAAGAGAATCCACTCCTCCGCTGAGCCCACAGATAACTTTTTTAGCTCCCACTTGACGACGAATATCCTTCACTTTCTTTGCGATAAAAGAGCCCATGGTCCAATCTTTTGTCAACCCGGCAATAGAAAACAGAAAGTTGGACAAAACCTTAGGTCCCTGTTTGGTGTGTATCACTTCTGGATGGAACTGAACACCAAACCATTTTTTCTCCCTGTGTTCAATAACGGCATTTTCGCAATTGTCTGTCACTCCAGCAACAACAAAACCCGGAGGGACTTCGTCCACTTTGTCGCCATGGCTCATCCAGACTTGGCTGTTATTCCGGATGCTTGTCAAGAGCCCCCCTCTCTTCGTGACTTGCAGCGAAGCAAAACCGTATTCTCTTTTAGCCGAAGGAGATACCTTTCCCCCCAGGATATACGCCATGAGTTGCAGGCCGTAACAAATTCCTAGAACAGGGATACCAAGATGAAAGATATCCGGGGAAATGCGGGGGGAGGCTTTCTCATACACGCTCTGGGGTCCGCCGGAAAGGAGGATAGCTCCCGGCTGCTCGGATTTAATTTTGGAAAGAGGAAAATTATAGGGGACAATCTCCGAATAAACCCCCAGCTCCCTGATCTTTCTCGCAATCAGCTGGGTGTATTGAGAACCAAAATCCAGAACCAAAACCTTGTTCATACACAAATTCTATCAGAGGGATCAGCCTATGTAAACGAAAAGCCGACAACTCCATCACTCAATCTGATCTTTCTAAAAATAAGACCTGCCTCAGTATCATCAGGGTTTGGAAATGCATCCCCAAGTCAGGCAAGAATTGACTTCATAAGGGGAATTTTTTATAGTAAACAGTTCACAGGCTGTCGAAAATAGGCTAGCAAAGGCAGAATCGAACCCAGATCCTGCGTGCTTAAAACCATCGATAAAGCGGTTGCACTCGGGACAGCGGATTCAGCGGCATTGACAGCACTTGATAACTTTTATAGAATTTATAGGGAATAGAGGCCATGTCCAGAAAATCCATCGTCTTCTCACTTGTCAATCTGCTGATGATCTTGGCCTTTGCTCCGGCACAGAATGACCCGCGGATAGAAATCTACAACCTCCGCAACCATATTCATCCCACATTCGCGCGAATCGTCGTGGACATCGGAAAACTCAGGGAGTACTATTACAGCCAGCTTGCATCTCCGGACAGGATATATGTCGATATCTATCAGGCAAAGCTGAACCCCATCCTGCACGGGAAAACGGAAATTCTCGACAACGCTTACCTGAGGACCATCAGGATTGCCCAAAAAAATCAGACTACCGTCAGAGTCGTGGCTGATATCAATTCAGATCAAATTGCCAGATATCATGTCTGGCACTTGTTCGATCCCTTCAGAGTCGTTATCGATATCTACCCCAAGGAGCCTCCCCCAAAAAAAGCTTCTATTGAGTCTCCTAAGCCCGCCGAGCCAGCCAAAGAAGGGTACTCTATGGTCCGCCAACTGGGCTTGGGAATAGGAAGAGTGGTCATAGATCCTGGACATGGGGGAAAAGATCCAGGCTGCATAGGAAAGAACGGCCTCCAAGAAAAAACCGTCGTCCTGGCGGTCTGTAAAGAACTCAAGGATATTCTGAGTCGCTACAACGGTCTGGAAGTGGTTCTGACCAGGGAGTCGGATATCTTTCTTCCCGTGGAAGATCGTCCAGTCATCGCCAACCAGAAACGCGCTGATCTTTATATTTCCGTGCATGCCAATGCCTTTCCCAACAGCAAGAGGTCCGGCGTGCAGACATTTTTTCTCAATTTCAGCAGCGACCCCTCTGTGACAGCTATCGCGGCACAGGAGAATGCAACCTCCACCAAAAACATAAGCGAAATGAAAGAAATCATCACCAAGATCACGCGGAACAGCAAAATCATTGAATCCAAAGAACTGGCGGCAAAAATTCAAAAAAACTTAACTCGGACGCTTTCTTCGGAATACAAATATGTCAAGGACCTGGGCGTCAAAGGAGGCCCCTTCTGGGTCCTCATCGGCGGAGAAATGCCTTCTGTTCTGGTTGAGATATCACATCTCAGCAACAGCCGTGAAGCGGAACGGTTGAAAAGTCCGAAATACCGCCGACGTGTTGCCCAGGGTATTTTCAAAGGTATAAAGGAATATGTCGAATCTTTAGGGAAAGGATAAATGCGATGAAACGAAGAGAATTTTTAAAGGACTTGACTGTCGGGAGTCTGATGCTGCGTATCAGCCCGCATCTTCTGGCCCAAGCGAGCAGTTATCCTGACTTGGCTGTTATCGAAGGGGAATCTCCTTCTCTCATAACCAAAGAGGCCGTCAAATATTTGGGGGGCATGCAGCACTTTATCGCCAAAGGGGACAAAGTCCTGGTCAAGCCGAACATAGGTTGGGACAGAAAGCCCGAACAGGCCGCATGCACTAATCCAGACGTCATCAAAACTCTGGTCGAACTTTGTTTGGAGGCCGGCGCCAAAGAAGTCAAAGTCATGGACAATCCCTGTAACCCGGCACGACGGACCTATGTCCGCTCTGGAATCCAAAAGGCAGCAAAAGAGGCGGGAGCCAAGGTTCCCCTTCCCAACAAGCACAAATTGAAAAAACTGGCTATCCATGGTGATTCCATTAAGGATTGGGAAGTGTACACAGACTTTGTTGAGGCGGATAAGATTATCAACGTCCCTATCGCTAAAACACACAGCCTTTCCAGAGTGACCCTCGGCATGAAGAATTGGCTGGGTGCCATTGGCGGCAACCGAAACCAGCTCCACCAGAATCTTGATCTTGCGGTTATCGATCTGGCTGCCTTTTTCAAGCCCGTGCTCACCGTTCTCGACGCCTACAGAATGCTCATCCGGAATGGACCGCAGGGTGGCCGGATCTCCGACACCAAACTCCAGAAAACTGTGATTGCGGGCATTGATTACGTTGCCGTTGACGCCATGGGTGCGACGCTATTCGGGATCAACCCCAAGGAGCTTCGTTTCCTTCCCCTTGCCCAGCAAAAAGGACACGGCGAGTTCGATTTGGAGAAACTCAAAATTGAAAAAAGAACGATCTAAGAAATACCGTGCTATACAAATTCTAAGGATCCTGACCCAAGGTCTTTTTTTCGCTCTTTTCTTTTATTTGCTCTTGATGACACGGTTTCCCGGGGAGGACTACATCGGCCGGGTCGAGATATTTTTTCACTTCGACCCCCTCCTTGCACTCACGACTTTTATTGCATCAAGAGCCCTGTTCGCCCTTTTTCTTCCCGCCGTGCTGACTGTTCTCGTAACCCTTGTCATCGGGCGTGTAGCCTGCGGGTGGGTATGTCCCTTAGGATCCCTGCATCAGTTTTTTTCCTTTCTGTTCAAAAAAACCAAACTCCTGAAACCGAAGAAAGGCAAAGAGCCCCAGATCGCTTGGAAATACTATCTTCTGATATTTATCCTTATAAGCTCTCTTTTCACTCTCGACTTGGTCGGAATATTCGACCCCCTTTCTTTTCTGGTCCGGTCTTTCACCATCAGTGTCCTCCCCGTTGTCAGCCTGGCCGTATCAAATTTGATGGGTATTCTCTACCAAGTCGGGTTGACATCTTTGGGTGACAGCTTGGTCCAATTCTTCGAAAATCTCGATATCAACATCGTCTTCCTGCAGGGATTGTTCATCGGGCTGATCTTCGTGGGACTAGTCCTGCTCAACATCACCAGAGAGAGATTCTGGTGCCGTTACATCTGTCCCCTGGGAGCATTCCTCGGATTCCTCTCGCGCTGGAATGTGCTTACGCTCAGGATCGACGAAGACAAATGTATCGATTGTCATCTCTGCTCAATTCAGTGCCAGACGCAGGCCAATCCTTACCCGAACGAGGAGTGGAAGAGTTCCGAGTGCATTTATTGTTTCACTTGCAGTTCCATCTGCCCGACGAACGCCATCGGATTTCCTCTCCGGCTTGCCCCAGAGCACATGAAGTCCATTGATCTCTCCCGGCGCAAGGTCATCCTCACCTCGTTCCTGGGAATCCTGGCCGCTCCCTTTTTCCGCATCGCTCCAACACGAACCCGAGCTTCAGAAAAACTGATTCGGCCTCCCGGGGCCCTTCCTGAGGAACAGTTCCTCCAAAAATGCGTGAAATGCGGGGAATGCATGAAGGTCTGTCCGACCAATGCCCTTCAGCCTGCGATGACCGAAGCAGGTCCGGAAGGCATCTGGACGCCGATGCTCGTGCCGGAGATAGGTTATTGTGAATACTATTGCTCTCTCTGCACCCAAGTCTGCCCCACGGGTGCGATTCAGGAACTCACCATTGAAGAGAAGAATAAGCTCAAAATGGGAACTGCGTGGGTGGACAAAAACCGTTGCATTCCCTGGAAATTCGGGAACCCCTGCATCGTCTGCGAAGAGCATTGCCCGGTATCTCCCAAAGCCATCAAATTCATCCAGAACTCTGTGGAGCAGCCCGACGGGACCATTCGGACCGCTCAGGCGCCGGTCGTGGACATGGAGACCTGCACGGGATGCGGCATCTGTGAAAACAAGTGTCCTGTGGTTGATGCCCCGGCCATCTATGTGACCAGCATCGGCGAAACGCGTTCCGAAAGGAACCAGGTGTTGTTGGACCTTCTCGAGAACGAACAGGATCCATATTCTGAGTGAGCTTTATGACACGAATGATTCTCAGCATCGTCGCCACCTGGTTTGTGGTGAATATCCTGAAGCCAATCATAAAATGGCTCAAAGCGGGAAGGTTCGAAAAAAAATTTCTCATGGAAGAGGGAGGCATGCCTTCTGGTCACACCTCCTGGGTCGCGCCTTTGACCACAGCGCTCTATTTGGAGACCGGATTCTCCCATTACTTCATGATCAGTGCTGTCATTACACTGAATGTGGTGTACGATGCCATCCTCGTCAGGCCGAAACTGGGAAAACTGGCCCGAACCGTGAACACAATGAACGAAGGAAAAGAAGGGTATAAGAAATTGAATGAAAGCATTGGTCACACGCCCTCCGAAGTCCTGGTGAGCCTGGCCTTAAGCGTGCTTATTCCCCTGGCAATCTACAAAATACTATAAGAAAGGCATCCTGAAAACTCCCTGCCAAAAGGATTCCTCAGTTTCTTTAGATAAGTCGTTATTCGGAGAGAACCTTGCTCAGCTCCTCTTTCAAATGAGGGATAACCTGGAAGAGGTCTCCCACGATACCAAAATCCGCGACCTTGAAAATGGGGGCTTCAGGATCTTTATTCACGGCAACAATGACTTTCGACGAGGACATCCCAGCCAAATGTTGTATCGCTCCGGAAATTCCGAAGGCCATGTAAAG
>Ga0180433_10002242_pt1 | contig 30200 bp, 27 predicted proteins | sample SS_ome_8_FD_132980 | JGI IMG/M metagenome (GOLD analysis project Ga0180433, IMG submission 132980) | Hypersaline lake sediment archaeal communities from the Salton Sea, California, USA - SS_1_D_1 metaG | ecosystem: Environmental > Aquatic > Non-marine Saline and Alkaline > Hypersaline >... | reverse complement strand
GTGTGGCAACATTCGTGCTGGTAGCCAATACTCCGGCGCTGCCCAACGGGAGAAGGATGGGCGACCCGCTCTACGATGGCGGCTGCTCTCCCGGTCCGGGTCTCGATAAGAAGGGCCCTACGGCGGTTCTGAAGTCGGTGGGCAAGCTGGACCACGTGGGTACGGTAAGGGCGACGCTGCTCAATCAAAGGTTGTCTCCCACTCAGCTTCAGGGTGAGAAAGGCTACAAGCTGTGGACGGAGTACATGAGGACCTGGCATGACCTGGGGATCGACCATGTACAGTTCAACATGGTTGACAACGAGACGCTCTATGCCGCCCAGAAGGAGCCGGAGAAATACAGCGAATTGCTGGTGCGGATTGCAGGGTACAGCGCCCATTTCGTTGAGATGAGCAAGAAGACCCAGGATGCCATCATAGCACGCAACGTTCAGTCGTTTGGGTGAAGTCCCTTTCTCGTGGTTGAGTCGAGTCCTGGAGGCGTGTCGCTGCTTCGAGTTGAGCGGGAGAGGTGGGACGTGCCACAACGCGGTGGGGGCGGCGGATGCTCTTCGGAGTATCCGGCATCACTGGTGGGGACGAAGGGACAAGCGTGGCCGTCTGGCGACAGTCTTCTTCACAAGAAGAGGTGACGGGTCACCGGCGGAAGCGGTGCATGCGGGAGAGAATGCTTCTGGGACGCCGTGCATTCCAGAAGAAGCAAGGAAGGGGGAATCGACAGTGAAATGCATTCATTGTGGGTACGAAGGTCCCGTGGAGTCTTTCAGGTACCTCTACAACGCAAGGCTGGACGAGCCGACGGGCAATAGGGAGTGCCCCAAGTGCTTTGGATGGGTGATGGTCGACCACGCGGCTCAGGACGCGGCGGCAGAGGAACTCCAGGGCAAGGTTCCCGGCGCCGATATGAACAGGTGACGGAGGTCTGGGTTGCCAAGAAACCCAGCCTGCGTATGAAAGGAGTCTGTCGTGGCAGAGATGCCAGCGGAAGTAGTGGCCGCCCTGTCTGACCCCAACGCGCTGAAGGTGGTGGCCACAGTCAACTCAGCCGGGGTACCGAATGCGGCGATAGTAGCCACCGTTTTCCCGTTGGACCCGAAGACGGTCATTTTTGCCGATTTGAGATTGGGCAAGACCAGGGAGAACCTGGACCAGACCAGGAAGTTCACGGTAGCCGTTCTCACACCGGACCGCAAGGCCTATCAGGTGAAGGCGACCTTCGGCCACTTCGAGGAAAGAGGCGACGTCACCAACCTCATTGCCGAGAAGGTCTTTGAAAGGTCGAGGCTTCAACCCCGAGGCATCGTCTACGGTGTGGTTGAAGAGGTCTACAGCGCCTCTCTGAGCAATCCGGGCACAAGGCTCGTGTAGTTGGACCCTGGAAAGGGGAGATTGAAATGGCGAAACTCCCGGAAGAGGTAGTCGAGGCTCTGGAGAGCGGTGATACGAAATGCATGCTGACGACGGTGAACCAGGATGGAAGCCTGAACCTGGTGCCTGTCGGCTCCATCAAGGTGATTGGAGACGAGAAGCTGGCCTATGCATGCTGTTTCGATGGCAGGACCACGGGGAACCTCAAGGACGGGCGCAAGAAGGTAGCCATTGCCATATGGAAGCCCAGGTTGGAGGGTTTCCAGGTAAAGGGCACCCTCCAGGATATGCAGGATTCGGGTGACCTCTTCGACGAGTTCTCCTCATCGGTCAACCCGATGATGGAGACGATGGGCATCGATTGCAGGGTGCAACATGTGGCCGTTATCAAGGTAACGGAGGTCTATGCTCTGACCTTGCCGATTGCTGGCGAACGGCTGGCCTGAGGACGTGTCTCCGATTCTCCGGGGGGAACGCCAGCCGTCGCTGAAAGGGGGTGGGAGAAATGCCCAAATGTGGTGACTGCCAGAGCTTCAGTCCCGAGCCGGCGAATCCGGCGGCCAACACCGGGCTTTGCCTTGCCTTCCTCGACGAGGACGGATTGCCCACACCGGCAGACCTGTACGCCGATGCCAGCGATTGCCCCAAGTTCACCGCGATGGACAGAGTGAGGACGAGAACCTCCGAGTTCATGGGGGATCCCCACCTGCGCATAGCCAGAGGCTTCGAGGAGAAATAGGCCTCGGCAAGCGGGGAAGGAGGTAGCAGGAATGCCCCAATGTGGTGATTGCAGGAACTTCCAGCCCGCGGGGGCGAATCCGGCGGCCAATACCGGCCTTTGCTTTGGCATGCTCGACGAGGATGGATTGCCCACGCCGGCGGACCTCTACGCCGATGCAAGTGAGTGCCCCAAGTTCACCGCTCTGGACAGGATAAGGACGAGGACCTCGGAGTTCATGGGGGACCCCTACCTGCGGATAGCGAGAGGCTTCGAGGAGAAGTAGGCCTGGGGAAGTGAGGGCTTGTTCCTGGAGGATGAGCCCCCGCGGCCGCAGGATGTCCGTTGCCGTCATGCTACGGCGAACATAGAGCTTTGCAGGGAAGGAGGCGGGTATAATGGCCCAGTGTGGTGATTGCAGGCATTTCCAGCCTTATTATGCGGCGAATACGGGGCTTTGCCGGGCCACTCTGGACGAGGACGGATTGCCCACACCGACAGACATTTACATGGATGCGAGCGAGTGCCCCAAGTTCACCCCCCTCGACCGGGTAAGGACGAGAACCTCTGAGTTCATGTCGACAGACCCTAACCTGCGACTGGCGAGAGGATTCGACGAGAAGTGAGCCTGGCGCAGGCGAAAGGAGTGGATGACCAATGCCTATGTGCGGTGACTGCAGCAATATCATGGTCTCCGGCGCACGCAACACCGGGCTGTGCAAGGCCTTCCTCGATGAAGAGGGATTGCCCAAGATGACAGACATCTACATGGATGCCGGCGAGTGCCCCGAGTTCACCCCCATCGAGCGAATACGAACGAGGACCTCTGAATTCATGTCTGGAGACCCCTACCTGCGCATAGCGCGGGGATTTGACGAGAAGTGAGCCCCGGGACGGCGCAGAAAGGTAACTGAGCGAGTCTGCGCAGTGGCGCTCCGCGAGGAAGCGGCGATCACGCAGCAGGCAGAGCATGAGCGGTGGCTATGGTCAAGTGCGAGACGTGCGGATACGAAGGGCCTGTGAACGAGTTCCGCTATATAGGCCCCGCCGAGGAAATGGGGCCCAACACCTGCCGCCAGTGCCCCAAGTGTCACGGCCTGGTGTACTGTGAGGAGCTCGAACTGAGGTCGTCCGGGAGGAACGTCTGGGGGATAGGGGGAGTACGGGGGCAGGTATTCAAGAGGCGTTCCAAACCCGGTGAGAACGGTGGTGCAACCGAAGGTTGAGCCCGCCTCCGGGCCAATCGCACACTGCCGTTTTCCGAATCCCCGAACCGGGTCTTCCCATCACACGGCAAGGTTCGTTGCTGAGTCCCAGCCCACAGACAGCCGCCTCGTGGTCAGGTCACCAGGGCTGGTCTCTTCACCTCGCGCAACACCTTCTCAGCGCGTCTCTCACCGATGCTTTCTCCGTGTGCCGCCGAGCTGCAGCAACTCGACGGGGGCCCCGTTGTCGACGATGAAGGCCACCAGCACGCCCTCGGACGGGCTGTTTGGCTCGATGAGGACTTCTTTTCCAGCGATGGCACTGGCGAGATCATCAACCTCGAAGGCCACGTGGGGCACGGTCCTCACGAGCTGGGGCAGGGGACAGTCGGGCTCAAAGCGCATCCACTCGATCCCGTAGGGGCTGGCCTCATACCCGGCAACGTACATCTTGTACTCCTCGAGATACCTTTCCCCCTGTCGAGGGACATCCGTCGGAATGCCAAGATGGTGGTATCTCAGACTCCCTCTCTTCATCTGTCTGTAGCCTCCTTTGCCAGGCGGCGCTGCTATCAACGCAGCCCCTCACCGCTGACTCCTGCAGCCTGTATTCGGGCGGCCTTGAGCAGGGCGCTGGCAACAACTGTAGCCTACCTCTGAGGGCCCGGGCAAGTCCGCGCCTGGTGCAGGGTACAACTGTTGCCGCCAGCCGATTTGCCGGCGGGACACCGGGGCGGGTCTGTTGACACTCCCTCGCGCCCTGTGCTATAACTCGGCGCGCAGGAACCTCATCGACGATGCCGCCGGACGAGCCTGGGGCCCGTGCTCGGACCAGGCAGCAGGTCCATCAGCCACCGCTTCCTGTGCTGACAACAGGGGGCACGCGCAGAGCGGCTCTCATATCGACACGATTGGCGCCGCGGGGAGCCGCGCACAGCGGCCGGGTATGGGGAATGGAAGGAGCGCAGAGAGTATGGACTTCAGCTTCACCCCCGAGCAGGAAGCGCTGAGAGAAGAGTTTGGAGAGTATGCCAAGGAGCTGATGAAAGACGCCCCGCCGGGCTGGGGCTCCTCCATTGAGTTTCAGTATTCCGACGAGGGCTGGGACTTCACCCGCAAAACGCACAAGAGGCTGGCACAGAAGGGGTGGCTGGTCCGCGCCTGGCCGAAGGAGTACGGAGGACTGGAAGCACCCATCATCGAGCAGCTCATCTACCACGAGGTGATGGGATACTACGGAGTGCCCACCGGCGACATACTGACCCTGGGGATGATAGGGCCAACCCTGCTGGCGGCGGGCAGCGACGAACAGAAGAAAGAGCACCTCCCACCCATGGCCCGCGCCGAGAGGTACTGGTGCCAGGGTTGGAGCGAACCCAACGCCGGCTCCGACCTGGCCTCGCTGACAACCCGCGCCGTGAGGGCCGGCGACGAGTACATCGTCAACGGCCAGAAGACCTGGACCAGCAATGCCCACCACGCCGACTGGTGCTTCATGCTGGCCAGGACCAATCCGGACGAGACGCGCAGTCGCGGTTTGAGCTTCCTGCTGGTGGACATGAAGAGCCCCGGTATCACCGTTCGCCCGCTTCTCGGCATGAACCGTCGGCACCTGTTCAACGAGGTCTTCTTCGATGACGTGCATGTGCCGGTAGGGAACCGGGTCGGGGAAGAAGACCAGGGCTGGCGGGTCACCAGAGCGACGATGAACTTCGAGCGGACGGGCATCGGCGGTGTGGCCGGGGGAAGGCGAACCATAGAGCGCCTGGCGGCGGCCTGCAAGCAGATCAAATGGAACGACAAGACGCTGGCCGACAACCCCCTGGTACGCCACAAGCTGGCCCAGCTCGCCATCGAGCTCGAGGCGGGGCACGCCCTGGCCTATCGAATAGCCTGGGCGCAGCACAAGGGGGAGTTCATTACCGCCGCACCGCTTGCGTCGGCGTCCAAGGTCTACGGCACCGAGCTGGGGTTGAAGATAGCCAATACCGCCTGCGAGATATTCGGCCTCTACGGTCAGGTGGCCCTCTCCCGGTGGGCGGTCCTCGGGGGCAAGTACCAGGACGACTACCAGTTTCTCCCCGGCATGAACATCGGCGCCGGCAGCTCGGAGCTGCAGCGGAACATCATCGCCAACGTCGCCCTGGGCATGCCCAGAACCTGGTAGAAGCGATCCCCGTATGCTCCCCACCCCATCCCCCAAAGGGGGTTGACAACCGCGGACGAACAGGATAACTTCCTAGTCTCCTGGATGCGAATCACACGGCAACAGGCCCATCGCGGGCGACCTGGCACCACCACCGCGACAAGACGTTCGACACAGCCAGGCAGGTCTGAGGCCGATTCACAGGCCGTGCGACCCGAACGCCACACATCGTTGTTGACTGGCGTGCAGGCTATCCAGGAGAATCCAGGGCTTGAGTCGCCGGACCTCGACAACGAGGTCGCACAGGCCAGAGCTGACGAAACGGGGGTGATACGAAATCGGCAGGTTCAACTGAGACGCGTATGCCGCAATCGCATGGAGAAGCAAGAGGGACTTCCAATGAAACCTCAGGGCCAACGCCCGAGGTTCAAGCGACGCGGCGATCGGTGGCTCGCGTCAGCCGCCATAGTGTCGGGGAACAGCCCGGCATGGCTGATGCAGCCCCTTTCTGAAACGGAGAGATGGAGGTTTCCATGACACACCATGAAGACAAGTACACCACCAATTTCGGCAAGCCGGTAGAGGATGACCAGCGCACAATCACCGCTGGCCCCTACGGCCCGGCTCTGATCCAGGACATCCACCTGATGGAGAAGCTGGCTCATTTCGACCGCGAGCGCATCCCGGAACGGGTGGTCCACGCCAAAGGCGCCGGCGCTCACGGCTACTTCGAGGTGACGGCGGACGTCACCCGATACACCAAGGCGAAGTTCCTGTCGCAGGTCGGCAAACGCACTGACGTGTTCGTCCGGTTTTCCACGGTCGGTGGTGAGAAGGGGTCGGCGGATGCCGAGCGTGACCCGCGCGGCTTCGCCGTGAGATTCTACACCGAGGACGGCAACTACGACCTGGTGGGCAACAACACCCCGGTGTTCTTCATTCGGGACCCGCTCAAGTTCCCCGACTTCATCCACACGCAGAAGCGAAACCCGGGCACCAACCTCAAAGACGCCGACATGTTCTGGGATTTCCTCTCGCTCACTCCCGAGTCAATTCACCAGGTGACCATTCTCTTCTCGGACCGCGGGACGCCCCGCACGTATCGCAACATGCACGGCTACAGCAGCCATACCTTCGAGTGGTACAACGACAAGGGCGAGTACTGCTGGGTGCAGTACCACTGGAAGACCGAGCAGGGCATTCAGAACCTCACCCGCGAAGAAGCCACCAAGATGAAGGCCGAGGACCCCGACCATGCCACGCGCGACCTGCGGCAGGCCATCGAGTCGGGGCAGCATCCCTCGTGGCGGCTGGAGGTCCAGATCATGACCCCGGAGCAAGCCAAGGAGTATCGCTTCGACCCATTCGATATCACCAAGGTGTGGTTCCACGCTGACTACCCGCCAATCACCATCGGCCGCATGGTGCTGAACCGCAATCCGGAGAACTACTTCGCCGAGGTGGAACAGGCGGCTTTCTCACCGGCCAACTTCGTCCCCGGCATCGCAGCCTCGCCGGACAAGCTGCTCCAGGGGCGGCTCTTCAGCTATCACGACACCCACCGGCATCGCCTGGGACCCAACTACCACCTTATCCCCATCAATCAGCCCAAGGCGGCCGCCATGGTCAACTACCAGCGAGACGGGTCCATGCGTGTGGATGACGGTGGCGGCAGCGGGCCCAACTACTATCCCAACAGCTTCGGCGGTCCCCAACCGCAACCGGATGCCAGCGACCCGCCGTTCGAAGTCTCCGGGATGGCGGACCGTCACCCCTATACCCATCCCAACGATGACTTCTTCCAGACCGGTGAGCTCTTCCGGCGTGTGATGACCGACCAGGACCGGGCCAATCTCGTCGGCAACATCACCTCGCATCTGTGCAATGCGCAGAAGCGGATTCAGCTACGCCAGAGCGCCGTGTTCTACAAGGCTGAACCGGAGTATGGCCGCCGTGTCGCCGAAGGATTGGGGCTCGACGTGAAAGAGGTTGAGCGCCTGGCGGAGATGTCTCAGGAAGCACGGGCGGAGGCCACTGCCAGGTAGTCCCCGGCAATTGCGGGAGAAGACACTGCCCGACACCCCAATGGACGAGGTTGCCGCGGCGGGGTCCGCCGGGCATGGCTTTGCCGGGCAGGAAGCACCTCGCAAGGCTTGATGTCTTCGCTTGCGCGGCGCAGCCGGTGCCGCCAGGAAGGTTGACACGAACACATCACCTGTGCTATATGTCCGCTCGTGCGCCTGTTCAGGTGAGCGCGCTCGGAGTTAGTGGTCTGGCCCGTGGGGCCGGACCCCATCACAGTCTTGTACACTCGACAGCGGGGTCTGGCCCCTTGCCTCGCAAGGGTGCGGGCGCTCGGGTGTAGCCTGGGGGCGAGCGACCGGGTGCCGTGGGGTCAACGGCCAGACGGACCGCCGAAACCGCTCTCTACCTCTGCAATGATGAGCCGCCAAACCATTCATGAGAGTCTGTTGCCCACCACCGGGGAGATGATGGGCTGGGTCGAACACGCCTTCAAGCAGGGCGTTCGCTCCAAGTCAGGGGGGGCCGGTGATTGATGCCTACCTCGATATCGAGACCACCGGCCTGTCGCGCTGGTACCATCAGATAACCGTGATCGGTATATACCTTGTCGACCGCAGAGCCAGCAGCCTGGTCCAGCTTGTGGGGGATGGGGTGAGCGAACAGGCCCTGCTCCAGGCTCTGCAGGGCGTCAGAATGATCTTCACCTACAACGGCAGCCGCTTCGACCTTCCCTTCATACGCACCCGTCTCGACGTGGACCTGACGACCATGTTCAACCACCACGACCTCATGTACGACTGCTGGCGGAGGAACCTGACGGGAGGCCTGAAAGCGGTGGAACGCACCCTGGGCATTCCACGGCAGCTAGCCGACATCAACGGGCGTGATGCGGTCATCCTGTGGCGCAGGTACGAGCGATATGCTGACCGGAATGCCCTCTCGTTGCTCCTGAGATACAACAGCGAGGACGTCACCAACCTCAAGATACTCAGGGAAAGGCTGTCGCTGTTCGGCCGCATGGAGTAGGGCAGCCCGGATAGAGGCCCCGCCCCCACTCCAGGCAGAACGCCCGGTCACCACTGCCGTGCACCATCACCACCGCCGCGCCCCTGGTCCGCAATGGCACTACCGGCCACTCCTGCGGAACCACGGAACGAGCGCAGAGACCCTTCTCATATGCTCGTGGTACGCCGGCCTTCTCTGCAGGCTTCTCCTGTCCATCATTGGCACGCTGACGAAGAGAAACAGCAGGGTGAGCGCCACCGGGCCGGCAACCGCCCACCAGTACGAGGGCCCAGCGGCCAGCGCGAACAGGTACAGTCCCCACCAGAACATCACCTCGCCGAAGTAGTTGGGATGCCTGGAGAATGCCCACAGTCCGCTCACCATGGTCTGTCCCGGTTGCCGCTGCGTTCGCACGAAGCGCTCGAGTTGTTCGTCCGCCAGTGCCTCGATCACGATGGCACCGACCATCACCACAGCGGCCACCACGTCAAGCGCTCCAAACGCGTTCGTCCCCGAGGAGAGGGCGGGATAGAGGGAGAGACAACCGAGGAAAACGACCGTTGTCGGCATCATCTCGATTCCGGACAGCTCAACGAGCCAGAACAGCCGCCCCCACCTGGCCCTCAGGTCGGCGTAGCGCCAGTCCTCATGGCGCAGTCCCCGCCATCGCCTGGCCCAGTTGTAGGTCAACCGCACCGACCAGAGGAACACCAGAGTGACAACCACCACCTGTCGCAGGAGGACTGCGTTTCCCGATGACGTTGCCAATGTCCAGTAGAGGGCAATCGCAACGGGGGCGAGGCTCCAGTAGGGGTCGTAGAAGCTCGCATTCTTGAACACCCTACTGAACGTGTAGACGACCAGCGTTGCCGCGATGTCCGCGCCAAGCACCACCCATATGGGATGCCAGCCCGCGAGCGCATATCCCACGGCAAGGGCCACGCACAGGGCAAGGACGTAGGCCAGAGCGCAGAGAGTGAAGGCCCGCACAAGGCGCTTCGCATCTGCGCGTGTATCGTCTGCCACGTCCCGCCAAGAGTGCACCACGTCACTGCTTCCTGTCAACCCGCGAGTCGAGCGGCCGGATGAGTTGCCGGGAGGATTACCTTTCATCACCAGAAGCGCCCACCCATACCGCGTGGAGGCGAGAGGCGAAGGTCCATCAAGCCGGCTCTCGAGGCCGACGGAGCGGTGGCGCACAGGATGCAGGGCTATGCCGGCGTCGCTCGGTCTACACCGGCGCTCGAACGAACCGGGCGATTATCTCCGCCAGGTCTTCAATGTCCCTCTGATAGACGAACTCCTCTTTGCCGTGGATGTTGCATTCCGTCCTGATTACACCGAGGCCGAACTCCCTGGCACCCCACTCGGCGGCGATGTGGGGCAGGTCGCCCGAACCCATCTCGCCGAACTTCCCGCTTCTGCCGGTTACCTCCTCTATTGTTCGCGCCAGTTCATCCACGATGGAGCCCTCACACGGCGGCACCGTAGGAATGGCGAAGACCCTGTCCACCTCCCATTTCACCTGCGGCACCGCCGACAGCACACCGACCAGTTCCGTCTTCGCATCTTCCAGGTTCTCCTCCGGGATCAGCCGCCGGTCGATAGAGACCAGGCACTCGTCAGGCACAACGTTGACCTTCAGGCCCCCTCTCATCATGTTGATGTTGAGCCTCGCCACCATATGCTCCAGTCCGGTGTCGGGGTGCACCTCCACGCTCGATTCTCTCTTCACTACCTCGTCCTTGAGGCCGAGCAGGGCCTGGGTCAGCGGTATCGCCTTCTCCACCGCGTTCTCTCCCAGGTGCGACAGCCCGGAGTGGACCGACCTCCCCTGCACCTTGATGTCCATCTGCAGCACGCCGAGACTGGCCACCGCCACGTGACCGAAGCTGGCGTCGAGGCTGAGAATATGCGCGCCTGAGAGCGGCTGCAAACAGCGGGCTAGATAGCGCAACTGGCCAGCCTGCCCCACCTCTTCGTCGGTTGTCACCATGACCGACACGTCGTACTTGAGCGGCCTGTCGGCGACAGCCTCAAGGCCAAGGATGAGGGCGACGATTGCCCCTTTCATGTCAGCCGCCCCCCGACCGTAGACCTTGCCGTCCTCCACCCTGGGGTTGAAGGCGTCCCATCCTTCGGCGGGAACGACATCGACATGCCCGTAGATGAGGAGCCGCGGCTTCCCCGGGTCACGCCGATGGGCCACCAACGCTACCCTGCCCTCTTCTCCATCGGCGTGTTCGCTGGGAATGTCGACCTTCTCGGTCTCGAAGCCGACCTGGTTGAACAAAGGCTGCAGGTAGTCCACCGCCCTGTCATAGTTGCGGCCCGGCGGCACCGACGTGTCTATGGAAATGAGATCTGCCAGGACTTTGACGTAATCCATCTATCGCTTCGCCTCCATATCGTATTCGCCAGACCATTGTACCGAGTACGAAAAGGCAAAGCCACCGGCCAATGAGAGCTCTCGGACAACCGTGGGCCCCTCTTGCCGCGACGTGTTCCCGCTATGGACATGCCCCCCTACCCTCCCGAACAACCACTGACCCCCAGGCCCAAACGCCGCCTTGTGCTGTTTGTTGGCGGCAAAAATCCGCCAAATTCCACACGTATATGCCAAATATCCATAACAGAGCATATTGACAAAACCCGTGCCAACCGCTTCAATACCAACACTGATGCGCTTATGAGCTTCGTCTACGTGACGAGCAAGGAGGTGGATGGTGCCAAGAAAAAAGGGTGAGTGGGAGGACGCCAGAGCCGCCTTCCTGGGTATCCAGGGCAAAGAACGAACCGTCGAGGAGCGGGAGCACATGCCGGCAAAGGCATGCGGCAAGTGCAAGCACTTCTACCTCGCGTCCATCCTCGGCGTTACCGGCGGCGACTGCCTCAAACTGAAGACGGGTTCCGACATATCGGTCGATCCGCCTGTCTTCGTGCTGGAGGGTGACACCAACCTGCAGACCGAGATCAGGATGGATGCGGGCAGGTGCAGCTACTTCGAGCAAATGGAGATTGTGGACAAGGACATCTCGGAGGCCTTCGATCCGCGCTACAGCCGCTATCAAAGGCAGATGATGGACTAGTCCGCCCTCGCCACCTGGAGCCTCGCACCGGGGAGGTGGCTTTCGGGCGGACGCCCACGGCGTCTTTCGGGAGACGAATCCACTGAGAGGGGGGAACGGGAAATGGCAGACGTGAAGGCAGCGAGACGGTACGAGCAGCCGGACAAGGACAAACCGCTTGAGGAACTCGAGAAGGAGAGGGCGTGGTGGTGGGCGGCGGAGAAGAAGAGGTCACCACGACTCGACTACCTGAGGAAGGCGGTGTGGAAGAAGGGGCGCCGCGGGGGAGAGTATGAACCGGGCGTGGTGGTGGATATCGAGAGCCCACAGTTGTTCACCGAGGGCTGGAAGGCCCTCGAAGGTGAGCCCATCATGCTGCGCCGGGCCAAGGCGCTGGACTATTTGATGGACAATGTGACCATCTTCATCACCGACCATGCACAGATCGTGGGCACCGAAGGCAACCGACCCAATGCGCTGTACCACCAGCCGGCTTCCAGCAGGTTCAGCAACGACGAGGTGTACAACGACCCCATGATCATTCCGGAACCCAAGCAGGCGTCACTCGAGGTACTGTCCGATATCCACAACTACTGGGCCACTCGTGACTGCATATCACAGTACTTCACCCTGGTCAGGCCCGAGGATGCGGTGAGATTCATAAAGGTCGTCCTTATGTGGGGTTTTCCCAATGGCGGCAGCTTCGGCTACTCGGGCAAGGACTACGAGTACATCTTCGGTCCGAACCAGGAGGTTGGCGGCGGGCAAGGGTTCGAGAACATCATTGAGGAGATACAGGAGAAGATCGACGCGGCTGAGGCCCAGTTGGACGCCACGCCCAACGGCAGTGAGACGGGGCTCTACGAGAAGCTGCCCAACTGGGAGGCGATGCAGATAGTCCTGGAGGCCTGCATCAAGAGCGCGAAGCGCTACGCCAGGCTGGCGCGCATTATTGCCGAGAACATCGAGTCGGACCCCAAGCGGAGAGATGAGCTGCTGAAGATTGCCGAAACGTGTGAGCATATCCCAGGCAAGGCACCCCAGACCTTTCAGCAGTACCTTCAACTGCAGCACTTCATACAGGTATGGACCAGACTCGAGGACCTGGAGGCAGCCTGGCCCACCCGTCCCGACTACTACGGATGGCCCTACTTCAACAATGATGTGAACATAGACAAGAGCCTCACCAGGCAAGAGGCCATTGACCTGGTGGGCGAGTTCATCATCCGGGCCTACGAAATGGGCCACTTCTTCGGCAGGTTCGGCGCCGAGGGGATACAGGGCATTGTCGGCACGTGGGTGTGGACTCTCGGGGGGGTGAACAAGGACGGCAGCGATGCCTGCACCGACCTCACTGTGGCCTTCCTTCAAGCGGCGCGGCAGGTCCGCGTGTCCAACCCGACCTTCGGCTTTCGCTGGCACCCCCAGGTGAAGGATGAGGTGATGCGCGAGGTGTTCGAGTGCATCAGGCAGGGGCTGGGCTACCCGTCGATAAGAAACGACCCCGTTCTCATCGCCAATGGCATGTACTGGCACAGTCATCCGCTCGAGGAGATGCGCACATGGGTTCATCAGGCGTGCATGTCGCCCTGTCCGGCGACCAAGTACGGCGCGCAGCCGTGCCGCATGGCTTCGGCGACGATGAACACATCGAAGATGATCGAGTACGCCCTGCACAACGGCTACGACCATTGCGTGCAGATGCAGATGGGGCCCAAGACGGGGGACGCGCGGCAGTTCACCGATTTCGAGCAGTTGTTCCAGGCGTGGGTGAGGCAAATGGAGTGGATCATGGACTTCGGCGTGCGCATCGTCAACATCGGCCGGGTCAAGGCACATGAGTTCTGGGGACGCCCCCTGCTCTCAGGCATATCATCGAGGTCCGTAGAGAGCGGCTTCGATGCCGTCGACCCGAGGTCGGGGGAGCGCGGCAATAGCTGGGTAACCTTCTTCACCTGGGTGGAGAATGCCGACGCTCTGGCCGGAGTGAAGAAGCTGGTCTTCGACGACAGGAAGTACACCATGGACCAACTGATTACCGCCCTCGAGGCCAACTGGGACGGCTATGAGGACATGCGCCTGGACTTCGTGAAGAACGCGCCCAAGTGGGGCAACGATGACGACTACGTTGACGAGGTAATGACCCGCTGCTTGCGAGAGGTGGCGCGGCACTCCAACGACCTGAGAGACCCCTGCGGCAACAAGTGGCCGGCGCTGCCGGAGAACGTCAGCGGCAACATCCACTTCTCCAACCTGGTCCATGCCCTGCCCAACGGCAGGAGGCTGGGGGATGCCCTGTACGACGGCGGCATATCCCCCGGACCGGGTCTGGACAAGAAGGGCCCGACAGCGGTATTGAAGTCCTGCGGCAAGATCAATCACATCAGCGATGGGCGTGCCTTCCTGCTGAACCAGAGGCTGTCCCCAACGCAGCTCGCCGGCGAGAAGGGATACCAGCTATGGAAGGCCTACATGAAGACGTGGGCCGACCTTGGGCTGGACCATGTGCAGTTCAACATGGTGGACGATGCGACATTGAGGGCGGCGCAGCGGGAGCCGGAGAAGTACCAGGAGTTGATAGTGCGGGTAGCGGGATACAGTGCTCACTTCGTGGACATCAGCCGCAAGACGCAGGACAACATCATACAGAGGACGGTGCAGGGGCTGGGCTAGACTTGCCACCTGTGCCACAGAGGGCACGCATAGTAGCGCGCACAGCGTGAGCCGCCGCGCTGCCAGCGCGGGGGCAACACCTGGCTGAGAGTCAAGGGCTTCGGGGTTCGGCGTGTTTTGCGGTGGCGGGAGCGCAGTAGCGAGCCGCGAAGGCATGCAACTCTCGCGCCGTTTCGTCGCCCGTCATGGGCACGCCGTGGCCGGACGCCAGCACGTGCGGTTCGAGCCCCGCGAGGGCAGCGACGGACTCCTTCGCCGCTCGCCTGCTCCAGGTCGAGTACCACGGCGGACCGGATACCCTCTGCCTGTCCAGCCGCAAACTCCACAACAGAACCCCCCAGAGCGAGTTCAGGTCAGCGGTCAGAAGGGCGTCGCCCGTGATCAGGACCCGGTCACTGGGCCGGAAGAAGGCAACCTCACCTGGTGTGTGGCCCGGCACCGGAATGCACTCCCAGTCCGGGAGGCCTGCAACAGCGCCCGGGTCGAACGCCCGCGCAACCTCCTTGAGGCTCCCCTTCGAGAGCATCGACTCGACCCGCCGTCGCGGCGTCACGCGCAGCAACGGGACGATGAGCCAGCGGTCGAGCGGGTTGGCATACTCCTCGACAGTCGAAAGGTCTTCAGGGGCCGCGAGGGGCAATTCATCGGGATGCACGTACACCGGACAGCACCACATGCGCGCCAGCTCAAGCGCCGACCCCGCATGATCGGGATGGGTGTGCGTCAGCAGGATCGAAGCCGGCCGCGTGTTCGCTCCGAACAACGACTCCACGGTCTCGCGGATCAACCGGCCGCAATTCGCCGATGCGGCATCGATCAAGACCCACCACGATTCAGACCGCACGAAGTACACGTTGGACCGCATGATGCCTTTCCCCACCTCCATGTAGTACACGCCCGGGGCGATCTCCCGGCACCCGCCGGTGTCGGTCTCCCTCGCCCTTCTGTTCAGTCCACTCATCGACTCTCCGGTCGCCTGTCACCCTTTGTGAACATATCCATGGAGAACGTTTCGCCATGCCCGGCATGAGCGGAGCACATCCCCGCGGTCTCTGCTTTTCGTCTGAAATACCTGAGAGTCGAGCCGCGAGGAACTGGAGCCGCAGAGCAGCGGAACTGCCTCAAGTTCTCCTTAGCCCAGCCCTGTGCGAACCCCAGCTCCTTCTCAAGCGAAGAGCTAGTCCGCAACCGCCGCTATGACGATCGCCGCCACCAACAGGATCAGGATATTGAGCGCTGCGCCGGACAGGCACATCACCCTGAAGCGTGCCGAGGCAATGGCGGAACCCGCGATTCCCACCGCGGCACCAAGCACCCCCACACCCACCTGCATCAGAAAGAGCCCGATGAAGTACCCCCAGTCCGCTTCTTCAGGTATAGCTGCGAGCAGAATAGCCATGACCGCATGGACCACAACCAGTGCACATGAGAAAATACCCAGTATGAACTGGGCGGAGTCTCCCGCTTCTCCGCTCACCTGCGCCAGCCTCTGTGTTTGTCGGGCGCCAGCGGATGGCCGCGGACCCGTACTCGGCGCTGGCTGCTCTCTTGGGCTCTCCCCCGCCTCCGCGATCACGCGAGCGCCACACATCACACAGAACTTGGCGCCATCAGGGTTTTCAGTCCCACAGTTTGGACAGAGCATGTCCCCTCCTTTCCCGACAGTCACGTGAATCGATGAAAGAACCCCGATATGTGGCTGTCGATGCTGAACGTCCGGAGGCACACTATCATGTCGCCGCTACTGCGAATGTACAAGGCGCGCAGAGCGCCTATTCATGGCAGAGCAGTCTATCAACCTCGGGCTGCTCAATCAGGCCAGGGCTTCTCCCCCAGCGCCATGCGGCAAAGGTCGACGATGAAGACCTTGCGTACGCCGTGCTGAGTGGTCGGCCTTCGCAGCGCACGGTCGCACATGGGGCACAGCGTTATCACGGCATCGGCGCCACATTTCATCACATCGTCGATGTTCCTCGCCTGGACCTTTGCCGCCAGCTCAGGGTAGACGCGGATGATAGAGGCGGCGCAGCACAGGGCGCTCTCCCTTTCGTATTCCCGCGCCGGCCTCTCCACCCCGATGAGCTCGAGTATCTCATCGAGCAAAGCGTCCTTGTCCGGCGTGTACCTTGAAGCGCAGGGACGCTGGTAGGCGACCTTCTTGTTCAGCCTGGTGATACTGCTGCGGTGCTCTCTGAGATAGTCACGCAGGTACTCGAACAGGTGGACATAGTTGAAGGGCACAGTGATGCCGTAGTCCTTGACCTTGCTGTGTACCATGGCGTAGCAGTCGTCGTGCAGCAGGACCAGGTCCTTGCCCAGACCGGCCAGCTTGTCGATGAAGTCCCTGGCCCTGCGCTCGATGGGGCTTTCCAGGCCGAGATGCACATAGCCGAGGAGGCAGAAGTAGTCCCCTCCCTTGACGATGGTGAGGCCCTGGAATAGCTGGCTGTCAAGGACCCCCTCGGGCATGAAGTGCTCCATTATGCACAGAGAGAGGGCCGGCTTGTCGGGGTCGCCGGGAATCACTTCGTTGGGGATGCCGAACGCGCCTTCGAAGAAGCCGACAGCCTCCTTGCTCACCGGGAAGGCATGCGTCTTCTCCAGCATTCTGAGTATCAGGTCGAACGGGTCGGCCCCGGTGGGACAGTACTCGCTGCACGCGCAGCACGTGATGCACTTCCCCAGGATATCGGCCTCTTTGCCCTCCATCAGCGCCTGTATGTCGGCGACGGCCTTCTCCTTGTCATAGTCCACGTAGAGGCATTTCGTGAGACAGTCGCCGCACAGGTTGCACTTCGATGCATCCCACATTCGTCACCTCCCCGTATTGGGATCTCCCCACGAGCCTCGCGTTCAGCAAACCATGGTCGTTCCCGACACCGATACTACGCGCAGTCCACCTGACTGTCAACTCGGAGGCCGCAGCTCATTTGCGGTCGCGCCAGACAACGGTTCGCCACCTTGACGGCGTGACGCGGGTCATGGAGAATGGTGGACGATTGGTCTTGACCAGGTTCCGCCCACAAGGAGAAAGGGGGAGGCAGTGCCGTGACAGAGCCAACAACGACTGAGAATCGAGATTTCAGGTTTGCCAGCGCGCTGGTCTCCGATGGCGCTCGCATGCTGGCGGCTGTTGCCCGCGACTTCGTGGACCGGGAGATCATGCCAATCCGCCGCGAGATCGAGCGGGACACCCGCGGGGACTTCACCCTGATTGCCGAGCTGCAGAGCAAGATGATGGCCCTCGGCGTGCAGAAGGCGAACATCCCCCAGGAGTACGGCGGCATCGGCGTAATGCCCCTGGTCGGCGCCTGTGTGCAGCTCGAGGAGTGGGCCCGAGGCGATGTCGGCTTCATATGCGCCGTGGGCGGCTGTGCGTGGTCCTTCCTGCCGGCGACGCTGGCCGGGAACACGGCGATACTGGAGGAGTTCGCCCCCAAGGCCTGCGGGGACCAGGTCTACATCGGCTGCTTCGCCATGACGGAACCCGGCGGCGGCTGCAACATAGAGAACCTCGACATGCATGGCCGCGGCATAGCCACCACGGCGACCCTCGACGGTGACGAATGGGTCATAAACGGCGTCAAGATGTGGTGCACCAATTCGGGCATTGCCGACAACTATACAGTGGTGTGCACCACGAACCCGGAGCTGGGCGACGAGGGCATCGCCCTGATCCATGTACCATCCCCTATTGAAGGACTCACGTTCGGCAGATTCGAGGACAAGGCGGGATTCAGGGCCAGCAGGGAATGCGAGTTCTACTTCGACAACGTTCGTGTGCCCAGGGCATGGCGTGTGTCGGGGCCGGGGAGAGATGCCGAGCTGTTCCACAACAACCTGGTCTATGCCCGCATCTTCAGCGCTCCCTATTCCCTGGGGCCGGCCCAGGGTGCGTTCGAGGAGGTCCTGGCCTTCACCAAGGACAGGCTCGCCGCCGGCAAACCCATCAGGCAGCACTCGGTCTGCGCCAATATGCTGGCCGACATGGCCATTGGAATCCAGGTGGGCCGGGATACCTATGTGACCGCCGCCTACATGTACGACCACCCCGAGATATACGGCCCCGCATGGTCCAGGTCCATGCTATCCAGAGGGTCCATCGCCAAGATGTACTGCTGTGATGTGGCCGTCATGGTGACGAACAAAGCCATGGAGCTTATGGGCTCCTATGGTTACGTGACCGACCACAATGTGGAGAAGTACTGGCGGGATGTCAAGATCATTCAACTGTGGGAGGGCGGCGCTCAACTGGGGAGGCTCGACGTAGTACGCGGCTACTACGACTACAACCAGTTCCATCCCAATCAGCTCTACGACAGGCTGCAGCGGCCGGGCAAGTAGAGACGCTGTGCCGTCGACGGCGGCGGGCTTCTCATCACCGGAGACTCCAGACAACGAGACAGCCAAACGATAACGGGAGAGGGCGAGTATGTACGGATACGCGGGCCAGGTCCTGACGGTTGATTTGACCAACCGAAGGGTGACGAAGGAACCGCTGAGAGACGACCTGCTGCAAGACTGGATCGGGGGCGAGGGTATTGGGGCCAGACTTCTATGGGAAAAGGTGAAGCCGGGCACCGATCCCCTGTCCCCGGGGAACGTGATGATAATCACCACTACCGCCTTCAGTGGCTCGGTATTCCCTCCCGGCTCACGAACCCTGGTCAACTACAAGTCGCCTCTCACCGGATTCTATGGAACGAACGCTATGGGCGGAAGCTTCGCCCCGCATCTCAAGTTCGCCGGCTACGACGCGCTGGTCCTCGAAGGAAAGGCGGACAAGCCGGTATACATCTTCATCGACGGTGAGGACGTTCAGATAAGGGATGCAGCCGACCTCTGGGGAAAGCTGGCGGGCGAGACGGATGAATCCCTGATGCAAGAGATTGGCGATACCAACATCGAGGTCCTGCGCATCGGCCCGGCGGGAGAAACCCTGAACCGCCTGGCGGCAGTCACCTCCGGATACAACCGGGCCTTTGGCAAGGGCGGCAACGGCGCGGTAATGGGGTCGAAGAACCTCAAGGCGATCGTCGTCCGCGGCAGAGGCAGCATTCCCGCCTACGACGCGGCGGCATTGAAGGAGCTTGCCGCCTCCGTCTACAGGAAATGCCGGTCACCATTCCTGGACCTGTTCCGGGAATACCACATGCACCCGCTCAGTTCGGTGTTCGCTCCCACCGTGGGCATCCCCAGCCGCCATTTCCAGCAGGCGAGCTGGGACAAGAGCGAGAAGCTGTTCCACTTGCCGATCAAGGAGCAGCTATTCACCGGTGAAGATGCCTACTGCTGGGGGTGTCCGGTGAAGAGTGGAAAGGTCCTGTCCCCGAAGAAAGGCCCGTACCAGGGGCACAAGGTCGATGCCAAGGTAGAGGCGATCTGGTCTTGGGGCTACAACATGATGATCGACGACCTGGATGTGCTCTGTGAGATCCTCTACCAGTGCGCTCAGAACGGGGTCGACATCAACGGCAGCGCCGAATGGGCCGGATGGCTTGCCGAGTGTCTGGAGCGGGGCCTCGTCACTCCTGAAGACATCGGAGGGCTGGAGGTAAGATTCGGCGATGGCGAGTCCTGCCTCAGGCTGCTGAAGGCCATCTTCGCCCGGGAGGGGTTTGGCGACGTACTGGCTGAGGGGCCGAAGATAGCGGCGGAGAGGCTGGGCAAAGGAACAGAGGAATACGTCATGCACGTCAAAGGCTCTCCACTGGAAGCCGAGGAGTTCAGGTCGGACAAGGCTCTTCTGCTGGGCACCGCTACCCAGGAGAGAGGCGGCAGCGTGAACAGGAACTGGACCTACGCCGTCTCCCATCTGGGTATGCTGCAGCCGGACGTCACCGGACTTGAGCAACCGCCCGACCCGCTCAGCGAGAAAGGCATAGCGAAATGGCTGAAGCCGTACCGGGAAGTGGTCCCGGGGGTATTGAACACCATGGGAGGCTGCCTTATTCTGTGGTGGGTCATGGCAACGGAGACCGCGGCCGTTCTGGAAGGATACAAACATCTGACCGGACGTGAGATAAGCCTGGAGCAGGGCCTCAGGGTTGGTGAGAGGGTTATCGCTCTGGCAAGGGCGTTCAACGCCAGGGAAGGATTCAGCCGTAAGGATGATACCATGCCACAGAGGTTCCTTACCGAACCGGTGGTGGGAGGTCCCACCGACGGCGCCCGCGTCCAGGACCTCGACGCCATGATAGACGAGTACTACACCGAGTGCGGCTACGACCTGAAAAGCGGTTGGCCGACCCCGGCCAAGCTTGAGGAGTTGGGGCTGAAGGACGTTGCACAGGAGCTTTATCCAGACTAGAGGTGGAGCCGGCTCCGAGGCCGCCGCAGTTCTTGAACGAGGAGGGACACGATTGGACCGGGCCGAATGGAGGCATGAATGATCAACGAAGAGAGATATGACTTCGTCATTGTGGGCGGCGGGCCCAACGGAGTGGCGCTGGCGGCCTACATCGCCAAGTGCGGGGACAGCGTCTGCGTGCTGGAGGAAAGGCCGGAAGCGGGAGGAGCATGCGAGAACACGGAGCCTATCCCCGGGGTGCGTATCAACCCGCACGCCATGTACATGTATGCCGGACCGGCCCCTGGATTCGAGCAGCTTGAGCTGTGGAAGCATGGCTTCCGCATGGACTGGAGCCCTATGTCGAAGAACCTGGCCGACCAGCAGTCGAGAGGCGTGGCCACCACCGAGGGCATGGCCCCGATCACCGACGGCGACGCCATGGGCTGGGCCAAGCTCAGCGGCCTGCTCACCAGTCCGCCGTTTATCAGGGACCTCCTGCGCGCCACCTTCTGGTGCCCGCCCCATCCTCCCGAGGTGGAGGTAACCGCCGAGAATATCCCCTATATGCAGGTCTACAAACAGCACCAGCCCGACGTCTGGAGCGAAGAGTTGCTCGACATGACGCTGTTTGACCTGATGGACGAGCACTGTGAGACCGAGCCGTTCAAGGTACTGCACGCCGCCGCAGCCTGGTACTCAGGGGCCGCCGGCCACTGGGAGGGAGTGGCCATCCCGGCTCTGGCCGCCGACATAACGCTGACAATCTACAGCGGGCTCAGCGTTCCCCGTGGCGGCATGCACGGCTACTTCCACGCGATGATACGCTGCGCGCTGGCGCACGGCGTTATAGTACGGACCTGCTGTCCGGTGGAGGAGATTATCATCGAGAACGGGCGGGCGGCAGGGGTGCGCTTGAGCGAGACCGCTACCGCGGACGAGAAGAAGATATGGGCGAACAAGGCGGTGGTCAGCGATGTCGACGTGAGGCAGACCTTCTCCAAGCTGGTCGGCTTCAAGCACCTGGGGTTCAACTTCAGGGAGAAAGTGGAGGCTGTCAGCCTCAAGGGGGGCAGCATCTACGTGTCCCATCTCCTCACCCGTGAGCGTCTTCGCTGCCGTCCCCAGTTCGTCAACCCACCCCAGGGAGACGACCCCGGGATCGGCCCCTATCCCTGCGACTCCCGCGATATCTACTACGAGCACGCGGCCGATGTCGACGGGAGGAAGGGCAACCCCACGGTGCCGCCGGAAAGGCTGCTGTGGATCTCAACTCCGATCATACGGTTCGACGCCACGGACCCGCAGTGCACCATTCCCGGTCGCCACCTGGTCTCCCCGTTGTACGCCCTGGTCCCTCCGCCGGAGTACCATGTGGACGGCCCCGATGCGGTGAACAAGGTCAAGGATGAACTCAATGCCTACATGCGCCAGGCCTTCAGTCAGGTGATTGAGAACCTCGACGACGACAACCTGGTCCACCATTGGGCCAACACCCCGTGGGAATCGGCTTTCCGCAACACCGGTCTCATCGGCGGCACATGGTGCGGCACCCGCCACTGCGCCGACCAGTGGAGCGAGAACCGCCCCATTCCCGAGCTGGCTCGCTACCGCACCCCCATCGAAGGGCTCTACCTGTGCAACCAGACGGCGTGCCACCCCGGAGGTCTGGCTCTGATGGCCATCCCCTACAACCTGATGCACATCCTCATTGAGGACGGTCTCGTCGAGCCCGGCGACTGGTGGTACCCATCCCCGTGGTACATACCGCAGCAAGGCAAAATACCGGCGATACCGCGCTGAGGAAAGGAAACGTAGTATGCCCGATCCACTGATTGGCAAGGTATTCGATGAGTTCCCCGATGAGACCGATTGGGACGTGGTCATCATCGGTGGCGGGCCCAACGGCCTGATTGCAGGAGCCTACCTGTCGAAGGCCGGGTTGAAGGTGGCCGTGGTGGAGCGCCGCTACGAGATTGGCGGCGGCCTGGCCACCGAGGAGGTCATGTTCCCCGGCTACTACTCCAACATGCACGCCGTCTACCATCTCCTGGTCGACCTCATGCCCGCGCTCAGAGACTTCGACCTGGACCGCCACGCGTTGATGTGGACCAGGCCCAACGCCCAGGCAGGCATGGTGTTCGAGGACGGCACATCGCTGCTCCTTGCCCGGATGGTCGAGGACACCAAGGACTCCATAAGCAAGCTCTCCACCAGGGACGCCGTCAGCTTCGGCAAGCTGATGAGGAGCTGGCGCCGTATTGTGAGCGAGATCATAGGCCCGGCCACCTTTGTCCCTCCCATGCCCCCGCTGGATTTGATCATGGGCATGCAGCGCACCAGGACCGGGAACGAGATGCTGGAGCTCGTTGAGCGCAGCCCCCTGGACATCATCACCGACAGCTTCGAGAACGAGCGCGTGCGCGCTCTCATGCTCTACGTGTGCTGCATGTGGGGGCTCGACCCCCGGGAGACCGGGATTGGCATGTTCGTCCCGCTCTATGTGGACAGGGCGATGGGCAAGTGCTACTGCGTTGGAGGGTCACACAAGCTGGCCGGTGCGCTGGCGAGGGAGATACTGGGTAATGGAGGAACGATTCTGGACGCGGCCGAGGTAACGAGCATCATCATGCAGAACGGCCGCGCCTGCGGTGTCGAGACTGCCGAGGGCCGAGTCCTGCGCAGCAAGGTGGTCATGTCCACACTGGACCCCCAGACAACCTTCTTCGACCTCGTCGGCGCGGAGCACCTGCCACCAACGCTCAAGGAGGCGATCGGGGGCTGGAAGCTGGACAAGTGGAGCTTCAACACCCTGCACGTCGCCTCCACGGAGCCCCCGCGCTATGCCTGTGACGACCCGTGGGTCAACGAGGCGTTCATGGTCGTCCTCGGCGTGGAGAGCCCCGACCAGCTTCTGGCGCACTGGGACAACGTGGTCGCCGGCAAGGTCGACGGCGGCTTCGGCGGGCACGCCACCTGCGAGAGCCTCTTCGACCCTCACCTCGTCCGCTCTCCGTGGGGAGGGCACGTTTCCTTTTTCCAGATGCATGCACCCTACGACATCGAGGGCGGCTGGGAGAAGCGCGGTGCGGAGCTGGAGGAGGCGATACTGGCCAAGTGGCGGAAGGCGGCGCCCAACATGACGCGGGAGAGCATCATCGCCACCAGCCAGGAGACCCCCGAGGGCATCGAGATCCGTTTCCCCAACATGCGCCGCGGCGCAATCAAGCACGGTGACTACACGCCGATGCAACTGGGCAGCTTCCGCCCCAACCAGGAGTGCTCCGATACCAGGACACCCATCGAGGGGCTCTATACCTGTGGTGCGTCCACCTACCCCGGAGGGCTGGTGCTCGGCGGCCCCGGCTATCTCGGGGCCAACAGGGTGGCCGAGGACCTGGGCGTCGCCAAGTGGTGGCAACCCACCAGAGAGATGGAGCGGTACATCCAGACATACGTGGAGTAGCCGGCGCCGCTGCGTGAAACGGCCGGCCTCCAGGTGCGGCCAACGAGGGCAGCAAGGCTCGGCTTCTCCAGGATCAGGTACTCTGTAGCTCGACTCCGTACAATGCTTGAGCCAATCAGGCTGTGAGGAGGATGACCATGGAGACCGATATCTATCGCTTCGAAGTGGGGACTATCCAATGCATCGCCGTCAGCGACGGCACCCTCACCTATGCACCGCCGACCTTCCCGCCCCCTGCTATGTTTCTGTTCGCCAATGCCCCGAGGGAACAGCTCGAGCAGGCGCTTCGCCAGCACGGTATACCGGCGGAACAGTGGCTTGAGTGGGTGAGCCCGTACATCTGCCTGGTGGTCAACACAGGCGAGCATCTGGTCCTGGTGGACACGGGGGCGGACGGTCTCGCCCCGAGCACAGGGAGACTCCTCGAGAACCTCCGGACAGCAGGGATTGCGCCGGAACAGATTGACACGGTCGTTCTCACGCACGGTCACCCGGACCACATCGGGGGAACCACCGATGCCCGGGGCAGGCCAGCCTTCCCCAACGCGCAGCACGTTATGTGGAAAGACGAATGGGACTTCTGGACCTCGGAACAGGCGGAGTTGAAGCTCGACGAACACGGGAAAGAAGTGCTGCTGAAGACGGCCCGCGACAACCTGCCGCCGATTGAAGGCCAGCTCCATCTCGTCGACCAGGAGATGGAAGTCGTGCCCGGTATGCGCGCCGTCGCCGCACCGGGCCACACACCGGGACACATGGCGGTGGCCGTTTCCTCGCAGGGTCAGCAACTGCTGTGTCTCTCTGATACGGTGCTGCATCCCATTCATATGGAACAGCCAGAATGGCATGCGGTCGTCGATTTCGACCCTCCCGAGGTCGTGGCCACCAGACGCCGGCTTCTGGACCGGGCCGCGGCCGAGAAGGCCCTGGTGCTGGTCTTCCACTTCCCCTTCCCCGGCCTAGGCCACGTGGCACCCGATGGTGAGGCATGGCGGTGGCAACCCATCGAATAAGGGGCTGAAGGTCTGGGCGTCTTGCGGCGAGGCGTTGCTCTTTGAGGCAGGTGCTACCGATTAGCAGGTTGGGCTTGAGCCCGCATCGGGTTGCCTGAGGTCTGCCTTCCCCACGTTTGACCCAGCCTGCCGCCCCCTGATACAATCGTCTGCTGGACTTACAGCGAGGAGGGAGTGTGCCCGGCAAAGCCCTCTGTGGAATACGAGTACTGGAGTACGCCCAGTTCGTCAGCGGCCCATATTGCGCCAAGCTCATGGCCGACCTCGGCGCTGAGGTCATCAAGGTAGAGCCGCCCGGTGGCGACATTGCCCGCGGAAGAGGACCGTTCCCCAATGATGTCCCCCATCCCGAGCGCAGCGGCCTCTTCCTCTACAACAACACCAACAAGTCGAGCATCACGCTGGACCCGGCCTCCGTTGAAGACAGGGACGTATTCAAGAGGCTGGTCGCGGAGAGCGACATACTCATCGAGGACACTCCTCCGGGAACGATGGACGGGCTGGGCCTGGGTTATGACACGTTGAGGGACATCAACCCCCGGCTGGTCATGACTTCCATCACCCCTTTCGGACAGACCGGGCCCTACCGGGACTACCGGGCCTACTACCTCAATGTCTCCCACGGCAGTGCCCTGGGCTACCTCACGCCGGTAGCCCCTCAGGCGGCGGGCGGGCCGCCGCGCGAGCCCATCAGGGAAGGGGGTCTTATTGCCGAATACGATTGCGGCGTCTTCGCCGCACTGGCCGCCCTGTCGGCTTTCCGCCTGGCTTCGTCCACCGGGACAGGGCAACACATCGACGTCTCCAAGCAGGAGGCGCTGCTCCACCTGCAGCGAACGGACGTGGCCATGTACCTGGAGCATCGATGGCCCGACCAGCGAGGGAGCGCATCCATGTACACCGCCGGCAGCGGCCTGCACCGCTGCAAGGACGGGTACGTTCTGCTAATGCTGGTGGAAGACAGGGCGTGGCGCAGCTTCATCGAGCTCATGGGCAACCCTGAATGGGCCGATGAGGAGAGGTTCAGCACAGCGGACAAGCGCACGTGGCTGAGCCCCGAGGACATCCGCCCGCTGGCGGAGCCGTGGATGCTGCAGCACACCAGAGAGGAGATCTATCACGGGTTGCAGCAGCGGCGCTGCCCCGCTTCTCCGCTCTACCGAGTGGCCGAAGTGCCCGAGACCCAACGGATGAAGGGACGCCAGTTCTTCGTGGAACTGGAGCACCCCGAGGCCGGCAGGCTCGGCTATCCCCTGGGCCTGGGCAGGTTCTCCCAGACACCGATTGCCTTCGAGCGTCCCGCCCCTCTCCTGGGCCAGCACAACAAACAGCTTCGTGATGACAGGCCGGGCGACCGCCGGCCACAAGCACAGCCCCGAAGCAGCGGCCGGCCTGTGCCGGCCGGGCACGGCCCGTCGCAACCCAAACCGCTGCAAGGCGTGAGGGTCACCGACTTCTGCTGGGTGTGGGCCGGTCCATCAGGCACTGAGCTGCTGGCCTATCTGGGGGCTGAGGTTATCAGAGTGGAGAGCCAGGACCATCTCTGTCTGACGCGGCGGGCCGGGCCCAACGTGAACCGCAGCGCAATGTACAACAGCCTGAACCTGGGCAAGCGCAGCATCACCATCAACCTGACGCGGCCGGCGGGGGTCGAGCTGGCCAAGAGGCTGGTCGCGGTCAGCGATGTGGTGACAGACAGCTTCTCCGGCACCATGATGGAGAGGTTCGGCCTGGACTACCCCGCGTTGAAGGAAGTGAAGCCCGACATCGTCGCCGTGTCCATGTCGGGATGGGGAGCCTCGGGCCCCGAGCGGGACTACCGTGCCTTCGACCCCAACTTCGCCGCGCTGAGCGGGCTGTACGACCTCACCGGCTACCCCGATGGGATGCCAGGCCTCCCCGGCGGTCGCGGGCGGCTTGACCTCACTACCGGCGCCGTCCTCGCCTTCTGCGTGGCAGCCGCCCTGGTCCACCGCGCCGGAACAGGCGAAGGACAGTCCATCGATATCTCTCAATGGGAGGTCGCCAACTGCGTGATAGGCGACGCTTTCATGGACTACTTCATGAATGGGAGGAGCCCCAGCCGCGTGGGCAACCGCGACAGCGTCATGGCCCCGCACAACTGCTATCGCTGCCAGGGCGAGGACGACTGGGTGAGCATAGCCGTCGCCACCGACGAGGAGTGGCAAGCCCTGTGCCAGGCTATCGATGCGCCGGAGCTGGCCAGCGATCCCTGGTTCTCCAGTGCCGAGGGCAGACTGAAGAACCAGGAAGAGATCGACAGCCTGGTCACCCGCTGGACCCTGGGACATACTCACTACGAGGCCACCGAGATACTGCAGCGGGCAGGGATAGCCGCCTTCCCCAGCCTGAGCCGAGAGGAGCTGGCCTGCGACCCTCACCTGCTCGAACGCGGCGCCTTCGTGGAGGTGGCCCACCCCGAGGCCGGCGTCAACACCTTCCTCGCCCCACCGTGGAGGCTGTCGGCCACCCCCGCCGAGATCACCAGGCACGCTCCCCTTTTCGGTGAGGACAACGAGTACGTCTTCTGTGAGCTGCTCGGCATGCCCCTGGAGGAGTTCGCCACTCTGGTGGGCGAGGGTATCATCTACTAGTCGCCGGAATGCCTGCCCTCGGTCAGGGCATCCCGGCGGTTGCGCGTACCGGTCCATTCCATGAGGCGATTTGCCCTGACGAAGCTGGAACCGTCTGAACCAACCTCGCATACCACGCCCCTCGCCCTTGACACTCGCGCCCCCTGTGTGCTATAAGCGCATTTATACGCGACTATACTATTCTGTGCGCCAATCCGCTGGAGAGCACGCCGAAGTAGTGGTCTAGACCGCCTGGCCAGACCCCAACGTGGTTTCACGGTATATGAACAGCAAGGGGTGACGTGCCATGAGAGAGCCTTGACGGAGACAGACGATATGACAACAGAGGCATCTTACAGGAGGTGGACGAATTGAGAAAAAGAGGAATACAGGTTTTCCTGGCGGTAATGCTGGTTGCCGTTACAGCGGCGGGCCTGGCTTCCGCCGGTTGTGGGGGAGGCGGCGGCGGGCCCGTAGGCAATGAGACCGTTGTCCTCAAGTATGGAGCAGCGCTTCCCATGATGCCGGGGTATTTTGGCTCGGCCGCTTCCGAGTCGAGCTCATACTACTGGGAAGACGCAGTCGAGACGGTAACTGAGGGTAGGATTGACATCGAGATCTATCCTTCAGAGCTTCTGTGCAAGCAGGAAATGGCGTTCGACGCCGTTTCTCAAGGTATAGCCGACATAGCCTGGGCTGTTATCACCTACTGCAGGGACTGGATGCCGCTGGAGACTGTCTTTTTCCTCGGTCTGGATATGGACTGCTGTGAGATGACCTACCAGGTTCACCGCAATATCTATGAGGAGTACTTGGCTCAAGAGTACGAGAAGCTCGGCCTGACCGTCATCACACGCCTGGGGCGAGAGAAGCTCATCGTCTTCACCGCAGACAAGCCCGTCACCAAAGTAGCGGACTTTGAGGGCCTGACCATTATGAGCGGTGGCAGGGAGATGGAGCATCTCATCTCCAATCTGGGCGCGCTGTCGGTGCCAGTGGCTTATCAGGACGCATACGAAGCGCTGGAGAAAGGCATGCTCAACGCCGCTATGCTGGACATAACCGCCCCCTTCCTGTTCCACTGGTTTGAGGCAGGTGACCCCGGGTACATCATCGACTGCGGTGGCATAGGCAACGCCGACGCCCTGTATATCGCCAGAGAGGACCTCCTCAACAAGCTGCGGCCCGAAGATGCATACGCCTTGATGAAGCTGACCGACTACTGGTTCGGTGTCTCAGGGTCTCAGGGCAGCGACCGCTCCAACGTGCTCTACTGGGAGGAGATCGGGAAGGTAGGCATGGAGCTTATTGAATGGACCGAGCCAGCCAAGGAGGAACTGCGAGAGCTGAAGCGGGAGCAATACGACTGGTGGGTTGACTGGATGGAGGACGAGTACGGTATCGGTGCGCAGGCTCAAGCGCTCCTGGAGGCGGTGCTGCAGGAGATGGAGGACTTTGAACCCGGCAACATGGCTCCGGGGAACCCCGCCAGCTACCCGGATGAGGCGTTACTGCAGACATTGACGGACGCCGGATGGATCGTTGACGAAGAATCATGGCAGGAGGTAGTGGGTCCCGACGGCCACTGGGGCATGGACTTTGTCTACGATGAGGACTTCGAGCCCTGGTACGAGAAGTGGTGGGACGAGCAGAACATGGAGCACCCGTGGTACGAGAACTGGAAGGCACAGCACCAGTAGGGCGAGCAAGCTAGAGGACAAGAGATCCCCGGCAGGATTCTAGGGAAAGAGCTACTGGAGACTGGACACTCCAGCAGTATACACGCAGGGTGGACGTCCGCGTTCCTTCAGCCCTGAGCGCGGGCGTTCTTCTATGGCATCCGTGGCCGGACGTCTGCACCGCTACGCAGCCAGCGGGGTCAATAGCGCCGCCTTTGTTCTCAAGCACGATTGACAGGCGCCCATTGCCTGTGGTATAAGCCTTGTCTGCTACCCGATTCATTGCTGGAATCGCTTGAGGAACCCGCCGTTCCATGCAGCGTCAAGGGACAAAGCCATCATAGCCAGGGCAGGAGGTGGTCATGAAAGCCAAGAACCTTCTCATTCTGGTCACAGCGACTATTGTGTTGTTGGCCGGAGTCGCCTGTGTGAACTACGTGCCCAGCATCTCAAGTGTTGTCGCCAAGCCCGCCACGGTCCTGCCACGAGGGACAAGTACCATTACCTGTACTGCCGACGACCCAAACGATGACAGCCTGTCCTACTCATGGACGGAGGACGGATGGGAGATTGAGGGGGAGGGCAGCACCATCGTTTGGACGGCGCCAAAGCATGAAGGGACGTACGTCATCGGTGTGACCGTCAGCGACGGCAAGGGAGGGGAGATCTCATCCCAGTGCGTCGTCGTCGTGGATGAAGATGCCACACCCACACCCACACCCACACCCTAGCCCCCGGTAGTCCCACGCCCTCGATGTTCTTCGCCGCCGCAGCATACGCGGGGCCAGGACGGCGAGTGGCAGCCCCCGCTTGAGAATGTGGTGGGCGCCTTTTCTTTTTTTCTTGCAAAGTGTCTTTCTTTGTGATATCATAAGAGTGACTAGTTACAGTTTAGGTTATCACAGACTTCTCCAGATTGCCCCGGATCCTAGTCCCCGAGTATTGGGTGAC
>Ga0180433_10002237_pt1 | contig 30245 bp, 24 predicted proteins | sample SS_ome_8_FD_132980 | JGI IMG/M metagenome (GOLD analysis project Ga0180433, IMG submission 132980) | Hypersaline lake sediment archaeal communities from the Salton Sea, California, USA - SS_1_D_1 metaG | ecosystem: Environmental > Aquatic > Non-marine Saline and Alkaline > Hypersaline >... | reverse complement strand
TTATCTTGTAAAAGAAAAAAGTTTAATACGTATGATTTTATAGCAAATATTTAAAAGGGAAAATATAATAATGAAAAAGATTTTAATATTATTTTCAGTTTTCATAATTATCAGTTCCGGCTGCAACCGGGATCTTTCTGTCTGTCCGCACAACGGCAATTACAGGCCGGCAACGGCTCTGGAAAAGAAGATGTCTGGTTCAGCTAATTCATTCGGATTTAAAATTTTTCAGGAGATTGCTGAAACTGATGCAGATTCCAATATGTTTATTTCTCCTTTAAGTATATCTTTTGCTCTGGGAATGGCGTATAACGGAGCAGCCGGATCTACTCAGCAAGCTATGCATCAGACTCTGGGGTATGAAAATATGTCTGAGCAGGAAATCAATGAGACCTATCAAAGTCTTATTCAGCTTTTAACTACACTTGATCCGCAGGTACAATTTGACATTGCCAATTCAGCCTGGCCCCGGGAAGATTTTCAGATTCTGGAAAGTTATCTTGATATACTCAGAGAATATTTTGAAGCTGAGATAGAAACACTCGATTTCAGTGATCCTAATGCAGTTGATATAATCAATAGCTGGGTTAAAGAGAATACTCAGGGGAAAATTGAAAAAATATTGGAATTTATTCCGCCTGATGCGGTGCTCTATCTGATCAATGCACTTTATTTTAAGGGTGACTGGACGTACCAGTTTGATCCTGACGATACGTATGAGTCAGATTTCACCTGTGCTGACCGCAAAACCGTTACCTGTGAAATGATGAGCCAGAAAATCACTACTGGTTTTTTTACCACTGAGTCGTTTAAAGCCATAGACCTGCCTTACGGGGATGGACATTTCAGTATGACCATATTCTTACCAGATGAAGATAAGCGAGTGGAAGATATAGTTGCCCAGTTTACTCCTGAAAACTGGCGTGTGTGGATGGAAAGTTTTTCAGAGCAGGAAGTAGAGCTTCAGATGCCCAAATTTGAGATCTCCTATGAAATCGAACTTAAAGATGTATTAACTGCTTTGGGAATGGGCATAGCTTTTTCAGGATCTGCAGATTTTTCTAAAATTACTGAAAATCGTGATATCTTTATAAGCAGAGTAATTCATAAAACGTTTATTCAGGTTGATGAGGAGGGAACTGAGGCTGCTGCCGTGACTGCAGTGGAGTTCAGGGAAACAGCTATTGGAAATTACATAATACTAAATCGTCCCTTTATCTATGTGATCCGTGATCATGTTGCTGATAATCTGTTATTTATGGGGATACTTTCAAATCCGGATCAGTAAATGTTAGTAATTTGAAACATATAAATAACTAAAACCACAGAGATCGCAGAGAAATGAAAAAAGATAATAAAAAGTATTAATAGTTTTTTTCTGTATGCTCTGTGGTTTTTATTGGTTATCATTCCAGATTTTTCGTATCCAGGGTACAACTTCTTTCAAGGGTTTTATGAAATGATAAATATCATAATGACCGATCCCCCGGACTTCAAGAAATTGAATTGATCCCCCTTTTGATCTGTATCTGTGTATAAATTTCTTCAGAGAGTTGACAGGTAATAATTCATCATTCCGGCTGTGTATAACAATGAAAGGCAGGTCTTTTACCACCGGAGTATCTTTCATATCCGGAATAGCTGATACGGGGATTGCAGCTGAGAATATATTAGGATATCTGGAAGCCAGGTACCAGGTGCCGATTCCTCCCATGCTGTATCCGGTTATAAGAATTCTGTTGTGGTCTATGTTATATTGTGCCATAATATTGTTAAATAACTCCATAACTGCTTTTTCGCTTTCCGGATTTGACCAGTCTCTGCTGGGACAATCAGGTGCAGCAATTATTGCTTCAAGTTCTTTTATGGCAGGTTTTACCAGGATATTCAGAAATTCCTTTCCATAATATGGTATCACTTCACCACCATAATGTAAAGCGAGTATCAAGGGGGTTTTTTTATCTTCAGAGAACGAATCAGGGAGAGATATGGTGTATCTTATTTTTTGATTGTTTTCCAGTATTACTTCTCTGGTAAATACTCCGGGTTTTTGAGGGAATCCAATATTAGCAGCACATCCTGTTATTAATAATAGTATCATTAATAGTATAAAAAAATTTATTTTTAGCATTTTATTGGTTATTATATAAATGCATGGATAATTTGGTCAATTAACTGACCAAACTTAGCATAATATTGTCAATAGGTCAATAAAATAGTTAGATTGAAAATAATGCTTTACTTAAGGCACATTAAAAAGCTTTTTAAATTTTTTAAATTCTCTTTTTATTTCCCTTTTATTTTTACAACGAAACCATTTTAAGACAATTTTATTATCTGAAATTCCATGATATTTTTCAAATATTTTATCATGGTAATTATATGCTTTACGATTTTTGATATTCGCTAAACGTGCATTTATATTATTTGTTTTACAAGGATAAGGATCAGCAAATTTATGGAAAGATTTATTATTAATATTATTCTGTCGTTCATCAACACCAAAGATAATAATACCCATTTCATTAGGAGCTTTTTCCAAGAGATTATTATCTTGTAATCTATGATGAGATTTATTGAGATTTTCAAGTAACTGTTGGACTTTATATGATTTTGAACGATGTTTTTTTTAGTATTAATCCATTTTATTATTTTTTTAAAATGGGTAATAAAAAGTGTTAGGATAACTACACTAACACCTATGATAATTCCTTCGATTATATTAATAAATTTAATTGTCATATTTTTCTATTAATATCTATAATTAAAATTGTATCTATATCCTCCCAAAAATTTAAAACCTTTGGGAGGATGGTTATATTATATCAGAGTACTAAGAGTTCATTTTTGACGAAATCTTATTCTTTAATCTATTCTACCATAATCACAAAGGAGCGATGATCATCGGCCTCCAGATTGACCAGGAGTGTGCGGAAATCAGGATATTCAGAGGGCTGTATCACTTTATCTTTGACAGTAACCTGTCTTTCCATAATTATTTTATTGTCTTTTTGTTCGATACGATACATTATATGTCCTTTTTCACAGGAATAGTCATAATTTTTTTCCTGGGAAGAGAGAATGATATTTTTCGGAATATTTAATACCAGAAGAATATGTTCATTAGCAGGTGCAGGTAATTCAATCGGTGTGGTGCGGTTGAAATAAAAGGAAGAAATATGCCAGTTATCCAGAGCAGAATTAAGACTGAAAGATTCATATAAAGAAGAATCACCTATTTTAGTGAATGCATTGTTGTTTTTAATGGATATTTTAAATTCAGCTTTATCCTCGTGTATATACACTGTTGAAAATTCATCAATGTCAGAGCCGGGTAGAATTGAATTGACAGTTCTTGCTAAAAATGCCTTGTCATTTTCCTGTAAAGTGAAATAAGGATAAAATTTTCCGCTTACTGTCAGGGTAATGTCCCCTTTTAAGCACAGTTCATTATCTACTGAGAGTATGCCTGAGATTTCAGTAACATTGTCTCTACTATTTAATTTTTGTACCTTCATGAGTTTTCTGTCTTCATCCCCCAATCCTAACAGCGTTTTACCAGCCAATGTAATCTGTCCCTTGAAGGTTTGTGGTACACAAGGATCCAGAATAAAATAATCATTATCAGCAGTTGAGGCTATTACCCGGGCCTGGCTGAATTGATAAAGAGAGGGCACTTGCTTGCAGAACTGTTCATAGTGTGATACCAGTGCAATATCTGCATTGATTTCCTGGAAGCAAAGCAGGGATTTCAAAAGAATTGCCTTATCTAATACGGTTCCGTGATTTCTCTGAAATGTTTTCTCTGCGGATACTGCTCTGTATCCCAGCAGAGAGAGATCAAGATCTGTATTACTGATATTCTGTGCAATGTTGTTTTGCAAAGCCATTATACGATCGTCTGAATTCAAACTGGTGATATCCTGAAGAAGAACAGACTTAGAATGTTCGGACAGGGTATATTTTGATTGTAGGGATCCCCTTAGATAGGTAATAAGGGTGTCCCAGTCGCTGCAAGTGGAAAAAAGCAATCGTGGGGCAAATTCAGCAAAATCCTGATGATTATTTTCTCTTAAAAGAGCAGCACAGCCTTTTAATTGCCAGGTGAAGACAGAGAAACCATTCTCACTTTTGATTTCCGGGTATAAATTATGATTTAAAAGATTATAGTGCAATGTTTTTTCCTGGGGAATTTTTACTATTACTGTATAATTTTTTACCGGTTCATTTTTACCAAAGATCTCCTCTCCCATAAGCCAGGGCACAAAGTCCACATCTGTATCTATATGATATGCGAAATCAATTACAGCTCCCCGTTCCAGACCAGTATGTGAAACCACCATTTCCCTCAAGAATGCATACCCTGGAGCATGATGTACAGCTCTGGGAAGCACTTCATTGTATCCGTTCTCTGGTGTGGGAACAACAGTTCCGTCAGCCATAGTAGTCTCTGATTTATCAATGGTAAGTTTCTGAAAGTCAGGATTATAAAAGATGGAACTTTCCCCATAGAGACGGCTTACAGCCTGGGTGGTTATAAGTTTAATTCTCTGATAATAATCAGTACGCATACTCCCGTCATTTTTTAGAGTATAGGTCGTAGTGATTTCTTCAAATACTGCATCATTGTTCATGTCCTGTGCAATAATTGTGAAATTCATTAAAAAGATAAACAGAATACACATTACAAAAAATTTTCTTTTATCCATAATATCCTCTTTATTATTAATATTAATAAGTTTATTATTTTTCTAAAATTACCGGTGCATCCATCACTTTTTTAACAGAGCTTACAGCTTCTCTGAAATTAGACCATTCCTGAGCTTCATAGATTCTTTTTTTAAGACTCAGAGTCTGATTAAATATTAATTTTCTTCCTTTTTTTTCATAATTGCAGGAAAAATCTGCAGCAGAGCCCTGTACCGGATCAAATTCCGGAGTATAACGTATTTTATATCCTGAGGGTATTTTCACTGTTTCCTGAAAATCAACCAGTTTTGTACATCTGGTCCTGAAACCGTATTTTCGTTCTTCAGGTTGTAAATTCATATGAAGATAACTGTTAGTCCACCCTGAAAACAAATGTTTGGCTATTAAAGGAGTAAAAATCATATTATGCTCAGTGATGGTTCCATATTCCGGGATGCGGTATTCTACCGTAATCTCCATGGGATGAGATAGATCGTAAGGATCATTATATTCCAGTGAAATTATCTCAATTCTGGGAGAAAGCTGATGCATTGCCTGTTCAATGAAATGTCTTTGATTCCAGATCCCACTTCGCAGGGATCGGCGAATACTGGCATCAGACTGACCTTCAGCCGTAATTTTTACCCAGCCGGAAAGAGTACTGTTTTTATCCAGTTTTGATTCCCCTTTTACCCGAAAATAATGATTCTCCGGAGGGCTTATGGGAGTAGTCTTAAGATCAGCACCTTCAGGGATTCCCATGAGATACTGCTGTTGCTGTTCTGCGCTGGACCAGAGTTCTCTTACTCCCGGCACCCAGGTTGGATCAAGCAGAACATAATCATTTTCACCTTTTTTCCAGACAGTCACAGAATGATTAAACTGATCAGCAGGTATACGGTCAATACGGGAACCAGCCATGGTCATGGCTGCATACGCTTCAAATCCTGCAGCTCTGAGCATAGTTACCAGCATACCGGCCTTGTCTTTACAAACACCGCATCTGTCTCTGAAAGTCATCTTTCCTTTATGCAGTGTATATCCTTCACCTTCGCCCATGGAGAGTCCGGAATACCGTATTTCCTCAGCTACCCAGTGAGTAAGTACGTCTACCTTTTCCATATCAGTTTTACAGTTCTTAATTAACTGGTCTACTTTTTCCTTAATCTCAGGTGTAACGTCGAAGCTTCCGTAATCCTCATTGACTCCGTAAAACCATCTTGATTTTGCTTCCCAGTCCGGAGCAGTAGAAAGAAGCAGCTTAGGTGCAACATCAGAAGGAGCAACCATATTGGATTCTCTTTTAAAAGGAAGAATATCAGTTGTATGCCAATGATACAGAGTTCTTTTATCCTGGAATTTGACCCATGCTGTTAATTCTCCGTTATATACACGGTATTGAATGGGTTTATCCTGAGGAAGTGAAACTGTATAGCTTTTTAGCAAAATAGGAGTAGAAGACCAGAAGGGTACAATATCATAGAAATGACCTTTCATGGGCGGTATATATTTTTCATCTTCTGACTCTGTTTTCTGAACTCCTGTACTGCAGGAAAAAGAATTTCCCTCACCGGAATAAAGCAGGGCATAGGTAAAACCTTTTTTAAAAGTCACACATTCTAATACATCCCCAACTTCAAGTCGTCCCACAGGAACCATTTTTTCTCTTGCCCCCCAGTATATAGCCCGGGCCGGAGCAGTATGGTCCATTATATTTTCTGGTGGGATCTCTTCAATACTGCCATCGGTTCGGAAAATACGGATTTTTTTTATTTCAACATAAGCGGTTAAGGGATCATATCCAAAGTTTTGAACCAGAAACTGAACAGCTCCCTGCGGGGTTAACACTTTAGTGAGAGTGTGATTCGTATAATAGCCTAATCCAGAATCCATTACTTTAACCGAAGTACTGTCAAATAAAACCAACGTATGGGAATGAGGATATTTTTCTTTTCCGGGAGAATCTTTTATTATCTGCTTAATAGTTTGGTCATCTGCACTCACAATAGTTGAGTACAGTATTACAGAAAATAAAAAAGCTGTCATACAGAATATTTTTCTCATAATTACTCCTTTTTAATAACGTTCACCTATTAAATTTTTTAAATAATTAATGTTCTATCATAAAGAAATCTGATTATTTTTTTCGTCTTTTTCTGGCAGCAAATTCAGGCGCTTCTTTAACTGCGGTACCGACAAGTCTTATGGCCTTTAACATGGTTTTAAAACTTCCCCGGTTTAACTTTACTGTTTCTTTGCCTACATTTTTCCAACCGGAAGTTTCAAGATCATCAGCAGGAAAGACTACCTGGTCCCAGTTCTGAAAGAGGCGTCCCCAAAGACTTGATAGTATTTTCTTAACCCGTCTGATATGAAAGGGATACCAGAAAAAATCATGGTAAAGTACACTTGCGATATAGGACCAGGGAGCAAGAAAAGTTTTGAGGCTCCATTCCAGAGGTTTTTTTAAAGGTCCCCAGTATATTTTGTGCTGCATTTTACTGGCAAAGGTCATTTTTTTAAATGGACCGACAAAATTCCAGGATTTTTTTATAACATTGCTATCACCCACAATGTCGATTTCATCAATTCTTCCTTTTCCCAGCCCCATTTCATGAGCCAGCCGGATAAATTTAATATCCTTCATAGGATCAAATCCCATAAGATGAGCAGCTACTGCATCAATGGCTACCTGATCAGAAGAAGCAAGAATGACATTTTTAATATATGGTATCATACACCTGGGTCCGGGTCCGTCACCTGCAAAGGTACCGTCCATAACTGCAAAAACACCAGAATGAATTTTTTTCTGTATCATAAGAAGATCAACCAGGGTTTCATGAATAACCGGATGAGTCCAGTGACGTTTTTCGTTCAGGAGCCCGCCAAATGCATTTTTCATTGCTCCTGTGGTAGTGGTAAAAATATGAGTTTTTATTGTGGGAAGATGAATAATGTTTTCACCGATAAATCGTTTAGGTATCATAAAGCCCTTTTTATACACATCATTAAGCACCAGGAATGTATCCGCTAATTCACCTACGGCTTCTCTGATATGTATCCATTCCTCTCCTTCATAGAGATGAATATTTCTTAAACCATGAGCATTGATCACATTTATCTGTTTATTCTCTCTTTCACCAAGGTGGGCATCAATAACAACTGTTTTGTTATGGCAGCCATGAATCAGATTAGGGTCATATCCATCTTTTTTCATAGATCTGATCACTCCATCCAGCTGCCAGGGAGTGGTGGAACTGCCCGGATAAAAAAAGTGCCAGCTGATATTTATCTTCAGCGCTGTATCTTTATCTTTTTTAATAGTGTCTTGATAGTCAGCAAGATTCATTAATGTATAATAATCTTTTAATATAGTTTTTGGAGTGGTTTTTAGAATTGCGACTTTTGACTTGTCCATTTGTTCCTCTTTTTAATAAAGAATTTTGAAAAAAGATACAAAAAAAATTTTTATTTTGCAATTAATTTGAAGCAGGATTTATAAAAATGTATCAGACTGAATATATTTTTTATGATATATGTAAAAATCAAGTTAGGAATAATTTAATTGGTTATTTTTAATAAATATGGTGTGTGTTATTTTATTAAAAATTAATAAAATGGTGATATCGGTTTGGAATTATTGACTAAATAATTACTATTGTTTAACTATCATCCGGAAATCTGATTTTAAATTCTGTTCCTTCTCTACCATTTATACTTAATTCGCCCTCTAACTGATGTTTTGAGAGGATATCAACCAATTTAAGACCTAGGGATTCAGATTCCTGCAGGTTAATATTATCCGGCAGGCCCTTACCATTGTCTCTTATAACTAATTCTATATGTTTACTGTTGGATTTATGCATTGCTATTTCAATGATCCCCTTTTTATTTTCCATCTCATTAAAGGCATATTTAAGAGAATTTGTTACCAGTTCATTTATTATCAATCCGCAGGGTATAGCTTTTTCTATTGACAGGGATACATTTTTGACATTAACGTTATAACTGATATTATCCCAGTTAATTCCATAAATTTTAAATAGATTATTAACTGTATCTTCTAAATAACTTTCAAAATCCACTTTTGTTATATCCTCTGATTGATATAATTTTTCATGAATTTTCATCATAGTTAATACACGGTTTCTGCTGTCCTCAAACATTTCTTTAGCTTTTTTATTATTCAAATAACTGGATTGGAGATTCAGCAGAGAAGATATTACTGACAGGTTGTTTTTTACCCTATGATGTATTTCTTTAAGTAAAATATTTTTTTCTTTTAGAGATTTTTCTAATTCTTCTTCATGCTTTTTCTGACTGGTAATATCAGTATATACTATAACCATTCCGGTCATTTTCTTTTCAACAAAAATAGGAGATGCTGCTAATATTACATGTATAGGATTACCATATTTATCTTTTCTCACGGTTTCGAAAGGATGAACAAGCTTACCAGCAAAGACTTTTTTCCCAAGATTTTCTCCCTCTTTCACTTTATCTTTTCCAACGACAAGATCATTTAATTTTTTACCAGTTGTTTCTTTCTTGCTGTATTTAAATGTTTTTTCTGCACCAGGATTCCAACTGACGACTTTTAAGTCTGAATCAGTTACCACAATCGCATCTGGTGTATCTCGTAAGATGGAGGTTAGATATTTTTCACGTTCTTCCAGTTCTCTTTCAGCAGCTTTTCTTTCAGTAATTTCCTGATTTAATTCTTTTGTTCGTTCCTTTACTTTTTCTTCCAGTTTATTTTTTTGATTTTCAATATAATTAATTCTGATTTTATATACTGAATATAGTAGACCGGCAGCAATTATTATCATTATGATCCTGAAAATTGTAGTTTTCCAGAAAGGAGGTAATGCTTCAATTTTTATTGATTTCCCTTTTTCATTCCAGATACCATCACTGTTTGCTGCTTTTACTTTAAAGGTATAATTACCGGGAGGAATATTAGTGTAGGTAGTAAAACGATGATTATCAATATAATTCCAATTATTATCGAGGTTTTCCATTTTAAAAGCATAAAGGTTGTTTTCAGGAGCTATAAAGTCCAGAGCAGCAAAACTAAAAGTTATCACCTTATCCTTAGGCAATAAGGTGATTTTTTTTGCTTCAGTTATTGATTTTTTTAAATGAATACCATCTATATCCACCGATTTATTAAAAATTTGCAGATCTGTAAATACTACTGGCGGAGGGGATGTATTTTTTAATATATCATCTGGTTTAATAACAACCAGTCCGTTTACACTGCCAAATATTAATTCATTACTTTTACTGTTTTTACAAAATGCTGCAAAATTAAATTCATCACTTGGAAGTCCATCACTTTCATTAAAGGTTTTAATTTCTTCAGTTTTTGGATTTAATTGAAAAAGTCCTCTGTTTGTAGTCAGCCATAAATTTCCATAATTATCAATTACAGCTCCGTAGATGGTCTCTTGTCTTAAAATATTTTTGTATTTATAACAGGTTTCTGATTGTTTATTGAATTTTACTAACCCGAATTCTGTACAAAGCCATAATATATCATTATTTTTTTGATCAGGTACAATAGCATATACAGCACCCTTTATTTCAGGATTGTTAATTCGGTGGAAGGTTTTTGTTTGTGCATTGAATCGATTTACTTTATTGTTAGTCCCTATCCATAGTATTCCATCACCATCCTGATGAAGTGACCATATAAGATTATTACTTAAGCTGGTTGTATCGTTTGGATCTGAAAAATAATTAGTAAAACTGTCTGTTACGGGATCATAACAATCAAGTCCTCTATTTGTCGTTCCAATCCATATTTTACCGGATTTACCTTCGGTGATGGCAAATATCTGAGGAGAACTTATTCCTCCAGAGGTATAAGGATCATAGGGAAATCTGCGTATCCGGTTTGTTCTGGTATTTAATACACATAATCCTTTGTTATTAGTTCCAATCCATAAATTTTCAGTATCGTCTTTGTACAGTGAAACAATATTGTTACTGCTGATGCTGTTTGCATTATCAGGATCATAATTGAAATGTGTAAATGTTTTGTTTTCTAAATCAAATCTGTTAAGTTTATTTGATGTAGCAATCCAGTATATTTTTCCTGGAAATTCAGGATCTTCGATAATTTGCCATATATTGTTATGTGAGAGACTGTAAGGATCGGTAAGAGAATGTTGGTATACACTGAAATTTTTATTTCTGTTCTTTATTACATCAATCCCACTTCCTGTAGTTCCAATCCATATATTTCCGGTTCTATCAACATAAATATCTTCAATACTGTTATTTGATATTCCATTAGGGTCAGAGGGATTAAATGTAAAACTTTGGAAACTTTTTTCATTAATGTTAAATCGATAAATTCCTTTCTCCTCTATTCCAGCCCATAGATAACCAGAAGGTCCTATACATAACTTTTCTACTCTGAAATCAGTTGGTAATCCATCGATATTTTCAGTAAAGTTTTCTATTGTTTCATTTTCCGGATCAAATATTAATATATTTTTATTTGTACCCAGCCAGAGTTTATTATTGATTTCGTGAATATCTAAAACAAATTCTGAGTTATATTTTTCCCCCAGTGTAATATGAATGAATTTTTCGGTTTTCGGATTGTATTTTTCCAGAATAGGAGTATTCAAACCCAACCATAATCTGCCTTTACTGTCTTCTATGATTGCAGTAACTGTTTTACTGTATATATTTTTTGTTGTATCTTGACGGTAGTGATATCGTTTTATCTCGCCTGTAGATATATTTAATCGATTCAGACCACTATTATTAGTAGCAATCCATAAATAACCTGAAGATGAATATTTTAAAATGGTTGTAAAATTACTGCTCAGACTGGAAGAATCCTGAGGAATATGTTTATAATGTTTAAGTTTTTGAGTTTTCAGATCAAGGCTGTTGACTCCGCCTCCTTCAGTAGCTATCCACAAGACTTTTGCGTTTTCCTGTTCACATATATCATTTATATATTTGGCACTGAGACTATTTGAATCCTGAGAATCATAAAAGTATTTTTTAAATGTATACCCATCATAACGATTCAATCCATCCTGAGTGCCAAACCATAAAAATCCGTGGCTGTCCTGTATAATTGTATTTACGGCACTCTGGGAAAGACCATCTCTGATAGTAAGATGTTCAAATTTAACCCGGGTATTGGATATCTGTGCTGACAGAATAATTATAGTATGGAAATATATAATACTTGCTAGAAAGAAAGTTAATATTTTTTTTGATTTAGTTTTTATCATATATTTTGTTCTCAATGTACAATTTTTGAAAATTTTTCCGGAATATTTTTCCATTTTCTAATGATTCTTTGAATAAATTCAATAATATATAAATCTCTACAAAAATTATACCTTAAATGTTAAAATAAAAAATTTTTTTAAAAAAATATTATTATTTATAGTACTGTTTTTTCTTGCAATTTTATGATATTTTATTTATACTATTCCCAAAATATGTTCAATATAATTAACTATAAAATCATAATTTTAATAAAAGGAGTTATAATATGACAAAAACACAGGAATTAATCAATCTTGAAGATCAATATGGTGCACATAATTATAAACCTCTGGATGTCATTTTAACTAAAGGGAAAGGGATTTGGGTATACGATATCGAAGGGAATAAATATTTAGATTTTTTAGCAGCATATTCTTCAGTAAATCAGGGGCATTGTCATCCCCGGATTGTAAAGGCATTAAACAAGCAAAGTAAAAAACTGACCATTACTTCCCGGGCTTTTCGGAATGATCAATTAGCATATTTATGTAAAGAAGTCAGTGAAATGGCAGGAATGAAGAAGATGCTTCCTATGAACAGCGGAGCAGAAGCAGTGGAGACTGCTATTAAAACAGTGAGAAAATGGGGATATACAAAAAAGAATGTAAAATTAGATAATGCTGAGATTATTACCTGCGCTGGTAATTTTCACGGAAGAACAACTACGATTGTAGGGTTCTCAACAGATGAACTGTATAAAAAATATTTTTGTCCTTTTACCCCTGGATTTAAAACTATACCTTTTGGTGATTCCCGGGCATTAAAAAAAGCAATAAATAAAAATACTGTTGCTTTTATGGTGGAACCAATTCAGGCAGAAGGTGGTGTGATAGTCCCGCCTGAAGGGTATTTAAAAGAGTGTGAAAAGATATGCAAAGAAAATAATGTGTTGCTGGTGCTGGATGAAATACAAACAGGTCTGGGAAGGTGTGGTAAGTTATTTGCCTGTTATCATGAAGATGTAAAACCTGATATTTTTGTTATTGGAAAAGCATTATCCGGAGGATTTTATCCTGTTTCTGCAGTAGTATCATCAGAAGAAATTTTAGGTGTATTCACACCAGGTGAACATGGTTCTACTTTTGCCGGTAATCCACTGGCATCTGTTATTGCCAGAGAAGCTCTTAAAGTATTGACAGAAGAAAATCTGATAGAAAATTCTGAGAATTTGGGGCAATATTTCAGAGATAAACTTGCAACAATTAACAGCAAGCATATTAAAGAAATACGCGGAAAAGGATTATTAATTGGTGTAGAGTTGAAAAAAGAAGCAGGAGGTGCTCGGAGGTTTTGTGAAGAACTCATGAAAAAAGGATTATTATGCAAGGAAACTCATGAAGATACCATACGGTTTGCACCACCATTGGTTATTACTAAAAAAGATATCGACTGGGCATTTGAAAGGATCAAGGAAGTTTTGGAGACCTTATAATATACAGTCCCATATTGTCATAAAAAATTAGGAGAATAATATATTTGTTTTGTCCAGTTTGTAAATATGAATATAAACCCGGGATCACGGTGTGTCCTGATTGTGGAAAAAAACTAGTAGAAAAACTGCCTCAGGAAAATCACGACGAAGATTTAGATAATATAAATTTTGTTCCGCTTCCCAGCTTACCTGGCCGGGTGTATGCTGATATGATTAAAGACACCCTTGATGCAAAAGGCATCCCCTGTTATATCAGATCAGAAGGTGTTGGGGATGCCTATCAGTTTCCTGGGACTACTCCGCTGGGAGGGGTTCGTATTTTTGTTCCGGAGGATAGGGTGGAAGAATGCATTGCTATACAACAACAAATGCTTGATCACATTTAATTTTAATTTATATTGAATTAATTATTTATTATCATTATCACTGAAATGTTTTTTTGCTATCTGATAATAAATTAAAAGAGCTATACCGGACAATAAAAATATACTTCCAATTGTTACTTCTGTCTGATAAAAATCATTTACAAGCTGTCCTATAATAAAAGCAAGTCCGATACCGATCAGCACCATTCCCCATTTTAGACTGGTGGGAGCATTAGGAGATTTTTCCGGATATAAATATTTAACATCTTCTTTCACCATATCTTTTTCAATTAAACGCTGTCTGATTTTTGTATCAGAAACAATTTTTATCATTGCAACAATTGATAAGAAAATCAAACCTACAATAAGAGCACCTATCATTACAGACCTCCATTTTTAATTATTTTTTTTGTTTCATTATTATAGACAAATAAGATGGAAAAATGTTGCAATTTAGTAAAAATTTTGCAACATTTTTTATATTAAGATGTCTTATATACAGATGATAAAAAAAGATATTGAACATAAAAATATCAAGGAATTACTCTCAAAAGTAAAAGCCGGAGATCATTCTGCTTTTGAGATAATTATTAATAAATATAGAAATCTGGTGATACATATTATATTCAGAATGGTATCAAATTCTGCTGACAGGGAAGATTTATTTCAGGATATTTTTTTAAAAGTATATAAAAATATTAAGCATTTTCGTTTTCAGTCAAAATTTAGTACCTGGATAGGCAAGATTGCTTATAATACTTGTTTAAATCATGTTAAAAAACACAGGCCGGAGACAATTGATCAAAGCATTCTTAATAATTCTTACAAAAATTCTTTTTCAGATACAGAACTGCTTCCTGACGACTTAATTACTCAAAAGGAAATTACTGCTCAGATACACAAAGAAATCGAAAACCTAAATTATATTTATAAAACAGTCTTAACACTCTTTCATTTGGAGAATATGAGTTATAAAGAGATTGGAACAATAATGAAAATTCCCCAGGGAAGTGTGAAAAGTTATCTTTTCAGGGCTCGAAAAGAGTTAAAAAAAAGACTTTTATCAAAATTTGAGGATAAAGAAATATGCAAAATAAACATTTAACTGAAGAGGAAATACAGATTATTGCTGAAGGCAATCATGTTACGGGAGATCAGCGTGAACATCTTTCTCAATGCAGTGAATGTTCAAAAAATTTAAAGCTGTATAAAATAATTAACCTATCCCTGGATACTGCACCGGAATATGATACTTCATATATAACTTCAGATTCTGTAATTCAAAAAATCAGAAATAAGCGTTTTTCTTATTTATCATCACCAAAAATTGATATATATTTTATATTATTCTTATTTATTACAGCTGTTGTAGTTGCTTTTATATTTACTGATTTACTTCCATCATTGCAATCATTAGATTTATCTCTCGTACTTAAAGTTTTTACTGAGAATGAATACCTGAGGGCAGCTTTAAATACTTTGACTTCCCATAGCCACATATTATTGTATGTTCCTTTTGTTCTTTTCGCTCTTTTTGTTACACTGTTTTTTGAAAAAATATTAAGTACATTAAAACACGGAACTAATCATACTTAGCAGATTTGTATTTTTTTGATTTTTTTAATTTATTAATAAGTGAAAATTAAATTATTTAGAACTGTTAATTTATGGCAATTAATAAGGACATTGTTCTTGTCTCATCACATTATTTTAATTCTGTACAGGAATTTAATAGAAAATATTCTATATCAATCCGTAACCCTTCGATTGATTTATTAAAAGAGATATTATATTATTTTTCAGGAATCCCATATGAGAATATGAGTAAAATCATCAAACTATATAAAAATTTTGATGATCCTGTTAAAATACGATTTCCGGATGAAGTTATAGAAGATCATTTCAAATTTAATTTTGGAGGGACTTGTTTTGCAGTGACATATTTACTGAAGACAATATTGGCTTTTCATCGTTTTAAGGGATATATAGTGATGGCTGATATGAATTGGGGAAAGAATGTGCACTGTGCTTTTATTGTTGTTCATAATTCCAAATCATATTTAGTAGACCCCGGTTATTTGTTAAATCAACCTTTATATTTATCCCGGGAAAAAACGGTTACTACCAGCACACCTTTTTCAAAAATCACCTTAAGATATGATAAAAATAATAATAGTTATAATCTCTATACATTTAATAATAAAAATATTAAATGGAGATATAGATTTGTCAATAAACCTGTTCCTGAAAAAGAATTCTTGGAATTTTGGGTATCATCTTTTAATTGGAATTCTATGAATGCTATATGTATTGCCACGGTAATGAAAGATAAAATGGTCTATATTCACAGAACATTTATGCGGGAAACAACGTTGTACGGTAAAAAAAATTATAATTTAAAAGGAAATCTGCCGGAAACTATTTCATATTTATTGAAAATTGATCATCTGAAGATTGAGGAAGCTATAGAAGCTCTTGAAAAGAGTAAAATAATAAAACAAGAAAAGGGAATTTGGAAACCTTAAATATTTAACATACATTTAAAAAATATATAATGAGACCCAAAAACAACATACTCAAAGTTAAAATGATCGCAGGGATCCTTTTCAGTGATGAAAAATTTCTGAATAAGAGTTTTGAATTACTCAAGTCTGAATTTGGTGAGATTGATTATAAAAGTATACGTTTTAAATTTGATATAACTGATTATTATAATTCTGAGATGGGAGATGATATATACAGAATTTTTATTTCTTTTAGAAACCTGATACCTCCAGATCTTCTTGCTGATATAAAGAATCAGACCAATGAAATAGAATCTAAATTGTTAATATCAGGTAAAAGAACAATTAATATTGATTCAGGTTATTTAGATTATGATAAGATTGTTTTAGCATCAGGTAAATATAATGGAAATAAGATCTATTTAAAAAATGGAATATGGGCAGATTTAACTTTACATTATCAAAAAGGTGTTTATTCCCCTTATCCATGGAGTTTTCCTGATTTTAAAAAGGGTGAGTATAATACAGTATTTCTAAAAATCAGGGAAATATATAAAAAACAGATGAAAGGTAGCTGTCAATAATTGGAGAATGAAATATTATCAAATAAGATAAAAAAGGGTCTGATTAATCAGACCCTTTTTTATTAATTATTAATTTGATATTATTCTTGTTCTTGTTGCTGCCCCTCTTCCTGACTTACTGATTTTATTTCATCTGCCTTATCAAAAGCTTCTTTACCTTTTTCAGGCATATTAGCTCTGACATACACAACTCCGAGATTGTTCCAGGCATCATAACTGTCAGGTTTAATTTCAATTGCTTTTTTAAAATAAGGAATAGCTTCTTCGTTCTTCTCAGCCCTTAAGTAAGCCATAGCAGTATTATAAACAGCATCATAATCATTTGGGTTGTTCTCTGCAATTTGTTTAAAATTATCTATGGCTTTTTCATAATTTTCCTGCATGTAATAAAGACGACCTAAATTATAAATCAAATCTGTATTATCAGGAAAAACATTCAATGCTTTTTTATAGGCATCAATAGCTTTTTCTGATTGTCCCAATTGATCATAGGAAAAAGCAATTCTTTGAATTGCCTCGGCATATATATCAGCTTGAGCAGTATCAGATTTTGTTTTTTCTGCTACTTCCTGAAAAACATCGATGGCTTTCTCAAATTCATGTGCCTGATAATAAGCAACTCCTAAGGTTCTTTGCATGTCAACATTATCAGGATCAATTTCAACTGCTTTTGTAAGAGTACTGATAGTCTTTTCATCATCTTCTAAATTTGAATAGCAGAGAGCAAGGTTCTTATATGCATTCATGTCGTCAGGTTTTAATGTAATAGCGTTTTTGAAATTCTGAACTGCCGTTTCTAGATTGTTATTTTTGTAGTTTTCAATACCCTGATTAAAATAAGAAAACCATAATATCTCTTTTTTAGTATTGATTTCTTCAGCATGTTTTGATGAGATTTCAAGAGATTTATTGTAAGCATCAGCCATCTCTTCAATATTTTTTAATTCTGAATGCACTTCACCTAACGTAAACCAGGCAGTTGCATTATCCGGATATTTTTCTGTTGCGGTTTTAGCTTGTTCAAGAGCCATTTCAAAATTATTATCATTCATATATACTTTTGCAGATGTAACTTCCGGAGGTTGACATCCGGTAAACATTAATGCAGTAATAAGGATTAATGATAATAATAATAGTAAGATTTTTTTCATATTTATTCCTCCAATATTACTAGTTAAAAATTTTTGTTAATGTACATAATAAATTAATAAAAGTCAAGTTTTTATTTAATTAGTCTTGACTGTTATTTTACCTTCCTGAACAGCAGAACCGGCCTTTAATATAAATGAATATGTACCGGGTTCTACAATTTCTGGCTTTTTGTCAGTTTTCTGGCTGCCTGTTTTTAAATCCCAGTTAAATCTGTTATACCCTTTATCTCCGGAAAATTTAAATTCATTTATTTTCTCTTTATTATCCTTTTTTATTGTTATTGAAACTGTCGTTTTCCCTTTTAAGTAAAAATCAATATAAACAGGAATGAGTCTGCCCCACCATCTGGAAGCAGGTACCTTTCCTTCTGTTATATTTAATACATATAAATCTTCTTTGAGAGTTTCTTTGTTAAGTTTTTGTATATGTCTGACATCCACTACATACATACCTCGACCGTGAGTGGCAGCAATTAAAAGATCTTCTCTGGGATGAATGACAAGATCATGCACAAATGAAGTGGGAAAATTTTGATGTAATGTGTTCCAGGTATTACCTCCGTCAATAGAGACATACACTCCCAGATCTGTTCCCGCATACAATATATTTTCTGTTTTGGGATCCTCCCGTATCACATTGATAGGTCCGCAGGGAATGTTGTTACTGATATCTTTCCAGGTTTTGCCATAATCAGTAGATTTCCAGAGATAGGCAGCAAAATCATCATCACGTTTTCCATTTTGAGCACAATAAACAGTAGATTTATGATATTTTGAAGCAACTATTCTGGATATCCATTTTTCAGGAAGATTTTTGGAAATTTCTGTCCAGTGCCGGCCGCCGTCTTTGGTCACATGTGCTCTTCCATCATCTGTGCCGACATATATAAGGCCAAATTTAAAGGGAGATTCAGAGATAGTAAAAATTGTCTGATAAGAGATATCACCTATCTTTTCAGGGTCATTATAGGTTAAATCAGGACTTATTTTTTCCCAGTCTTCTCCCATGTTAAGGGAACGGAAAAGACAGTTCATACCATGATAGATGATCCGTGGGTTGTGAGGCGATATAATAAAAGGAGCTAGCCATTGTCCCCTTAATTTGGGTTCTCCTTTCTCAGCTTTGGGAACTATTGAATTTGTTTCCCCAGTCTTTACATTAGTTCTGGTAAGAGAGCCGTAAAAGCCTGCTGAATATACTATATCAGGGTTGGTAGGATCAATGGCATGATCGCTTCCCTCTCCACCAGGAGCATATTCCCATTCCACAGCCGGAATGAAATTTCTGCCCTGACTGAGATCAACCGCAGCTCTTCTGCTTCCGTGATCCTGAATGGAACCATATACATGAAAAGGAGTGTCCATATCATAAGCTGCGTCAAAGAACTGTACTGCAGGAAGATTATGGGTAAAATTCCTCCAGTTTTTACCACCATCATAAGATATACTCAGACCACCGTCATTACAATTGACCAGATAATCTGTATTCGCAGGATCTATCCATAATCCATGGTGATCGCCGTGCATTCCAGGTAAGTCCCGAAAAGTTTTACCACCGTCTTCAGAAAGATTCAGTCTAAGACCCATAACATAAATTTTATTCTCATCAACAGGATCCACCCGAATTTGTCCGAACACCCATCCGTAAGTTGCACATAGGGTCCTCATATAATCATTTTCTTTACTTACTTGTCTCCAGGATTCGCCTCCATTATCGCTTCGATAAACAGTTGCTCCTTTGATCATTTTTCCCATAGGTCTGCCATAGGAATCAGTGGTATCTGTGTCCCAGTCTCCAACTGTCTGGTAATTGTCGATAAACGCGTACATTACCTGAGGTTTGGATTTGCAGAGATCTATACCAATTCTGCCCCGATACCGGGCTTCGGGCAAGCTATTTACAATTTCTTCCCAGTTCTCACCGCCGTTAGTGGTTTTGTAAATACTGCTGCCGGTGTAATCAGGTTCATTCCTGGGATCATTCCATTTTTTTCTGATTCTCTGCCAGGTTGCTGCATAAAGAATGTTACTGTCAGTAGGATCCATAACCAGATCAATAACTCCGGTTTTTTGGTCAATATACAGAATTTTTTCCCAGTTTTCTCCTCCATCAGTAGTTTTATACACACCTCTTTCTTCATTGTTTGTCCATTCATGTCCGGAAGAAGCAACATACACAATATCCGGATTTCGAGGATGGATTACAATCCTGGGTATAGTATGTGTTCCTGCCAGTCCCATATGCTCCCAGGTTTTTCCACCGTTAACAGATTTATATACACCGGAGCCGGCCATAGAACTGCGGAAAATATTTGCCTCTCCGCCTCCGATCCAGACAATGTCCTGATTAGATGGGGCAATAGTAACATCACCAATAGAAGTTGAAGCAGCATGCTGAAATACGGGTTCCCAGGTTGTTCCTTCATTCACAGTCTTCCACACACCACCGGAAGCACTGGCAGCATAAATGGTGTAATTCTCACCCTTGGGTGCGACTACAGCAACATCGGTCATTCTGCCGCTGATATTCGTAGGACCAATGAACTGCCAGGGAAGATTCTTGAATAATGATTTTTCTTTCATATCAACATGTTGCTGGTACCACTTGAGTCGCTGAGCAGGTTCAGTCTGAGAAGATCTGGCAGTTAATGGTGAATAGTTATGAAACAGAATAAAGCTGCTGATTATTAGTGCCGGTAATACATATTTTTTCTTCATGATTTCATCTCCATATTTATATTTATTAATTTTTTTATTTTATAATGTACTATAATATCAGATAATTGTCAAAAAATAACATTTTTTCTGAAATCAAAGTCATTTTATATTCTTCGATCACAATGTACTTATTTTTCTACCGGAAAGGTCATTTTCCCTTTCCAGGTGATTTCCGGTGTATGTTGGTTTAAGTAATCAACTAATAATGCAGAAATCTTGACTGTTTGTTCTAAGCTCTCCAGTTCCCAGTCAGGATTGTATTCGTCTTTGACAGTATGGTAGTTTCCCAGAAAAAAATCTTTAATCTTATTTTTTCCGCTGACAAAATTTTCACCTGCTGAAATCCAGATTGAAGGAATTCCCTGCCGGGCAAAACTGAACTGGTCAGATCTGTAGAAAAATCCCTGATTGGACATGGAAAAATAAGAATAATCCAGATCCTGTTTTTCAAGTATATTTTTTAATATGTCCTCCAAGGAAGAATATTTAGCACCAACAGCCATAATGTCTCTGGTTTTCTCCCAGACCGGGGTGGATTCAAAATTGATATTGGCTATTATATTCTCAGGGTCAAGCGTTTCGGCAAAGTAGCGGGATCCGAGAAGACCTGCTTCTTCAGCCTGACATGCAAGAATAACGACAGAATAGTTCAGATTTTGCTGATATTTTCTGAGAATTTTTGCGGTTGTGATCATGGCTGCTACTGCAGCAGCATTATCAATAGCACCGTTATAAATGGCATCCCTCTTCAAAGAAGGGTCCATTCCCAGATGATCAATATGAGCACTGAGAATAACCTTTTTTTCTTTTAATTTGTTATGGGTACCTGGAATAACACCAACTACATTTCTGGTGTTAACAGTGCGGAAAGAATTTGTCCCCTTAATTTTTATGGAAAGATCAAGATCAACAGGTTTGAAATCACGTTTTTCAGACTGCTGATAAAGCTGATCCAGGGAGATCCCGCTTTTTGAGAGAACGCTTCTGAGTTTTTCTTCTCTGATCCATCCCCGGAAGGCAAGATTATTATCTATCATAGAAGGAAGATACAGTTCTTCTCCGCCCCAGGAATTCTGTACAACCTGCCATCCATATCCGGCTGATTTTTTGGTATGAATTAAAAGTATTCCTCTGGCTCCATGACGGGCTGCTTCTTCGATTTTGTAGATCCAGCGGCCATAGTAGGTGAGAGCAGAACCTTCAAAAAGATCAGGATTATTTGGGTCAGGTTCATTTACCCGTATAATTACGAATTTATCCTCAACAGAAATATCTTTGTAATCATTCCAGTCCCAGTCTTCTGAAATAATACCGAATCCGGCAAACACTACATCACCGTTGATGGTAAACTGTTCCTGTTCTCTGGTATAACTGCCCATAACATCGGTATACAGCTGACAGGGTATATTCTTTAGAGAAAGAGACAGATCCTTGATTGTATATCCTTTCAAAGTAAAGGGTTGGAAATAATTATTCTGATAGGGTTCAAAATCAAGCAGCTTATATATACTTTTCATATAGTGTTCAGCCATTTCTCCCCCTCTGGTTCCCGGCGCTCTTCCTTCCAGGAGATCAAGACTTAGAAATTCAAGTGTACTCTGCATTTCATGTTTAGATACAGAATCAATTATAGTATTCAGGTTATTGGATTGTTGACCACAGCTGCTGAGGATCAACAGAAATATCATGAGTATATTAATTTTCTTGATCATTGTTTAACTCCTTTATATTTATTAATTTTATAAATATTATAAGCTTGATGAATAATTATAAAGAAATCTTCAGGAAATAGCAAGGGAAAATAGGACTGATTTGATCACTAATTGTAATTTTTGTTCTGAGATCAAAAGGGATTTAAGAGTAGCGATTAACAATATTTGATTTTACAAGTTATTTTGTAAACCTTTTTAATGGAATCCCTGTCTTAATGGTAGAAACGGAGAAAAAAATTTGATAAACGAAAGCATACTGATAGAAAAAATTAATGGTGGAGATAAAGATGCATTCAGACAGCTGTTTGAAAAGTATACGGAAAAGATATTTTATTTATCACTAAACTTAACAGGAAACCATCAGGATGCTGAGGATTTATCCCAAGAGGTATTCATAAAAATGTATAAAAATATTCAACAATTTAAAGGGGAGGCCAGTCTGGGATCCTGGCTCTATCGGATAACCGTTAATACCTTTCTGAATACAAGAAATAAAAAATCCTTTAATATTATTCGAAAATCTAAGAATTTAGATAAGGTAAAAATTTGGGATGAAGCTTTATCCGGAGCTGCTGTATCAGATAATCCGGAAGAAAGTACACAGTCAGTTTTTATCCAGAAACATATCAATAATGCTCTTCATAAATTAAGCAAAAAAGAGCGGACAGTATTTGTACTGCGGCATTACAACGGAATTCCTTTAAAAGAGATAGCCCAGCAATTGAATGTCAGTACAGGAACCGTAAAGAGTACACTTTTCCGGAGTCTAAAAAAACTGCAGAAAGAGCTGTCTTTTTATAAAGAAGAAATACTCGGGGAGGGTGTTTGATGAAAAATTGTAAAAAATTTAATGATTTATTGCCCGGAGCTCTTTATAACGAGTTAAATAACCAAGAGAAAGCCTGGTTCAGGAATCATTTAAAAGAATGTGAGGCCTGTAAACTGCAATTTGACCGTTATAAAGTTACTCTGCGGATAATGGATAAAAAGCAGGAAAAGAAATTATCTCAGGAGTACTCGGATTCATATTGGGATCGTTTATTGGATAAAATAGAAACGCATGAAAAGGATATTATGCCATCGACTCCAAAAGACAAAAAAATTAAAATGATTCTTCCTTCTTTACCATCCTGGTCATATAAAATGGGTTTTGCACTCGGGATCTTGATTATTGGCATATTCCTGGGCAGAACATTCTTTTCACCTTCTGTAGAATCAATAAAAGATATAAAGAATACTTCAGAGAAGTATGGAAGTATGGCAGCTCTTGAAACCCGTACACAGAGATTTCTGGAAAAATCCAAAATTCTTTTACTGGGCATAATAAATTATGATCCGGACACTGATGAAATAAGCTCATTTAATTTTGATCGTAACAGAGAGGTTTCCCAGCACTTGGTACAGGGTATACATTCACTTAAGCACGATCTGGACCAAGCATCACAGACAAAACTGAGCAGACTTATATCTGAACTTGAATTGATTCTTCTGCAAATTGCCAATCTTGAATCTGAAGAAGATATGGAACAGATAGAGATGATCCAGTCAGGAGTGCAGCAAAAAAGTATACTTATGAAGATTACTGTGAATGAGATGGAAAAGGGATATGATTTGGAAGCAGATACAAAAAAGCAAAAACAAAAAACAATATAAGGTTGAATGATAGCTTTATGATTGCAGAAAAATTAAAACCACGAAGTTCACGAAGGACACGAAGTTATTTGTATCATCCAATAAAATATTTCATAAATAAGTTGAATTTTAAATAGAAAATAAAGGAGTAATATTATGATTAAAGGAACTATTTTTAGAGTATTAAAACTTTTCATTTCTTTAGCTGGTGTGACCTTTTTAATGGTTTATCCGGGTTTTTCTCAGCATACAGTACATGTTGATAATCTCAAACTTGATATTGAAAAACAAGATCTGGCATCTAATGTTGCTGAGATGACAAAAGATCAGATGAATATGGAAGCAAATTTGTTAACACTCCATCACAATGTTGCAGAATTGATACATTCAATACAATTATCATCATTAGTTATGGAAAAGCCAGATACGGAATATCAGACCGAAGCTTCCCAGGCTTATAAGCAAGGATATGATTTAATTTTAAATGAAGAGTGGCAGAAAGCAGTTGATTATTTCAATGATTTTATTGAGAAATACCAGCAGTCAAATTATACTGATGATGCCTCCTTCTGGCTTTGCTTTGCCAAAGAAAAAACAGGGCAACCTTTAAAAGATTCCTTTGAATGCTATAAGAATTTTATCGAAAATTTTAATAACAGCAAATGGTCTGATGATGCCCAGCGTCATCTCATTAGTATTGGTCACGAGCTTGTCAAAAAGGGATATAAAGAATATGAACCAATAATTAAAAGTTATGAAAAAAGTGCTGATGAGGAAATCAGTCTGGCTGCATTATATGCACTACAGGATATCGGAGATGAAAGAGCAGTTGAAACAACCATGGAGCTCTATGACAAAACTGAGAGTGAAAAGATCAAAGAAAGGATCGTTTATGTTCTTGGTAATTTTGATTATCCCAAAGTTGTAGAAAAATTAATCGATATAATAAAAAATGAAGAAAGTGAGCGGGTTCGAAAACACGCGGTATATGCTCTCAGAGATATAGAGACGGAATCAGCTGTTAAGGCTTTGAAAGAGGTTATACGATCTCATTCTTCTGCAGAGGTACGCAGAGCAGCCATTTATGCATTAAGTGATAATGATATACAGGATATTGTACCGTTTCTGGGTGAGATAGCCAGAACTGAGTTAGATGAATCATTATCCAAAGCTGCAACTTTTGCACTTGGTAATATTAAGACTCAGGAGGCTACTCAGGAATTACAAAGGATATTAAGAGAATCAAAATCTTCAGGTGCACAAAAAACCGCGCTCTATGCACTGGGTGATCGGGAAGATGAGAATTCGTTAAATATTCTGGTTGATGTGGCTTTACATCACCAAGATCCTTCTCTGTCAAAGGCTGCAGCTCATGCTATATCAAACTTTGATGGAAAAGGATCTTTGGAAGCCCTCCGTAATATTTTAGAAAACAGTAAACATCATTTTACTAAACAGGCGGCACTTTTTTCTCTGAGTGACAGAGGAGGGGCTAAGGTAAAAGATATGTTAATAAAGTATGCCATTAACAATGAATCATCTGATCTGGCAAAAACAGCAGTGTATGCTTTAAAAGATGTCATAGAAGAAAAGGAAACTGGTGTTTTATTACATATTCTTGATAAAACAGTTTTTCCTGAAGTTAAAAGGGCTGTTTTGTTTCTGATCGCAGATATGGATACAGAATCAAGTATGGAAACGTTAAAGAAAATATTATTCAAGGAAAAGGATGCGGAGGTACGCAAAGCTGCTGTTTATGTGATGAGGGATGCAGACTCTGAACAAGCGGTTGATGTTTTGCTGCAGGTAGCAAAAAATGATGCTGATCTGGAAGTAAGAAAGGCTGCCATACGGATCCTGGGAGATATAGGAACTGAAAAGGCCCGAACAGCATTAATGGAAATTTTAAATGTTAATAAAGAGGAGTAAAGTCATGAAACAGTATAACAAGATCATTTCGATCAGCATTGTTATTTTTTGTGCTATTATGTTTGTATCAACTGTTGTTGGTGACCAAGTTGTGCATCACTCTGATTATAATGCATCTTTGAAAGATAAATGGGACTGGGCACAAAAACAGTCTGAGCAAAAGCAGTACAGAAAAGGGTTCTGGATAGGGTACAGTATTGAGAAGTTAATGAATGAAAATTCCCATATTGGCACTTTTAATGATTCAAGAGATAATGGCAGATCTATTGGTGAAGTGATTTACGGAAAAAAAATTGCGCCTCAGAAATCTTCTCTCAGTGATGCTGAGGTTATCCGCAGGGCAGCCCGGGAAGCCATTCAGCAGATGGAAGATAAAAAATCACGGAAAGAAGTATTGAAAGAGATTGGCATTCTATTCAGATATCAAAATATATCTGAATTGGAGGATATTAAAATAAGCAATCTTTCACTTGAGGTTGATCTGAAGGACCTTCCCCTTATCTGGCTGGGTAAAAGTGAAAGTGAAGAAAGTGTTTATTTTCTCTATGATCAATATAAAAACTGTGAGGAGCACAGGTTGAAAGGTGAATATATTGCTGCATGCGGGATACATCCTACTTCGATTACAGTGGTTAATACACTGGAAAATATCATAAAAAATGAAAAGGATAATGAATTACGGGGTGATGCAGCATTCTGGATGGGACAGCAGTCTCATAAAAAAGCACTTACTATTCTTTCTGATCTGGCTTATAAAGATGCTTCCATTTCAGTACGGGAAAAGGCAGTGTTTGCTATTAATCAGATTGACCTGGAGGAAGCAGTCCCCACTCTTATCGAGATCGCCCATAAAGCGGATAATCAGGGAGTAAGAGAAAAAGCAGTATTCTGGCTGGGACAGCGGGATGATACTGAAGTACTGGGTGTTTTACAGGATATAGCCAATTCAGATCCTAACATGGATATCAGAGAGAAAGCTGTGTTTAGTATCAGTCAGATGGAATCTGAAGAAGCTACTCAAATCCTGATCGATCTGGCCTATAAGGCTAAAAATAGCAGTGTCCGGAAAAAAGCAATTTTCTGGTTAGGACAAAAAGCCTCTAAAAAAGCTTCCCAGGCTTTGGAAAAGATTGTGTATAATGATAAGGATTATGAAATACAGAAAGATGCAGTTTTTGCAATATCTCAGTTTTCAGATGATCAGTCAATTCCTTACCTAGTTAAGATCAGTAAAAATCATCCCAGTCTTGATATCCGCAAGAAAGCCATATTCTGGCTGGGGCAGAAGGATGATAAGCGGGCTGTGGATGCGCTGGTGGAGATATTGGAGGGGAAGTAAGGGATTTAAGACGAACGATTAACGATTTTTGATTTTTGAAGTTAACCTGAGAATATGCTAAACGTTTATAAACCTTCCAGGTTTTTCAAAACCTGGAAGGTTTTGGATGAGTGTTTGTCACCCCTGACAGGATCTATACACTAAAGACCCCTGTTAGAGTGGCTTATTTTTAAGAAATTTTACTTAACATATATATCAGATACATGTATATTGTATGTACAATAGTCACTACAATACATTTTAGAGATAGAGATGAAATTTGTCAATATTCGTGAGTTAAGTAGGGCCACTTCAAAATATGTTAATTTGGCTAATAAAGAGGATGAGGTTATTGTGACCCGCAATGGTCATCCTTATGCTATTTTACAGAGGATTGACGATAAAGAGCATGAAGATTTTATTATTGCCAAACATCTGGATTTAAATACTGTCTTTAAAGCTGCTAAAAAAGGAGTACCGAAAAGCTCAAACCATTAATGCTAGGGATTTACTTAAACAGTCAGAAAATGAGTAGCAAAAGAATTCTAAAGTTGAATTTACTACTCGGGCTGTAGGTGATTTAAAGAAATTCTCACATAATATTCAAAAGCAAATTGTGAAAAAATCTTTAAGATTAGAAAAAGATTCTTTTCAGTTTAAGAATAAAATTAAAAAAATCCGTGGTATTAATTTTCCTTGTTACAGTTTAAGAATTGATTTAAAATCTGATTCTTATCGTTTGTTTTATGGAATTGATAATGATATTGTATTTGTGTTACGAATTATTTCCAAAAAGGATGCTGATAAAATCATTAAAGGAATCGAGTATATAGATTTTCCACCTGAATGATGTTTTTTTTATAATGTTTGCCACCCTGTCAGTGTGACTTAATTTACTACCAGGGACGATTACGGAGCCAAATATTCTGAAGAGAATCCTTGGGTTGACGGCAGATGGTTATGAAAAAAGGATTAACTCCGGGATTAACATGTTCCAACTGAATTTCTGCTGCAAGTTCTACTTCCTTGAATGCATTTTCCAGAGATACCTTGGAATACCCCATACCAATTACCGTTTCAATGGGTTTGTCAGGAAGTCCCCATAACCAATAGGATAAAGAAAGTGAGCTGGCTTCAGGTAATCTGAATTTTTTTCCCAGAAGATCCACCGCACCTGCATTTCCATATCCAGCTGCCAGAATAATTGTTTTTTCTTTTTCCTTTTCAGGTAAACTATGGTATACTGCGGCTACTTCTTGTACCCGTTTCTCCCAACCGAACATACCCCGTAAATCCCCGGTTATTTCATAAATATTTTCAAAGGCACCGAAAGTGATGGTATCTGCATACTGTTCAGTTTTGTCTATTGATAACATAGGTACTGACAGGGGTATCAAGGCAATTCCACTTACTATCAGTATAATTATTACGGCAGGGCTGATCCATTTCTTTTTCTTATGATTAATCCAATTTTCCATTGCTATGCTTCCTCCGGCAAAAAGGATAGGGTAGGCAGGTGCAAGATAGTAGATTTTACTTTTGGTAATCAGTAAAAGCAGAAAAACTGATATCCATATCCAGGCGAAAATGCGATAAGGATTTGTTTTTTTTCGGAAAAAATAAACCAGACCAGCTATCCATAGTACAGCATTAAAGGGATGCAGGTATAAAAACTGGCCTGCAATAAATTGGATGGGAGATATTCCCTGCATGAGATTCTTATTTAAATTCATAATAAAATGAAGTGTGGGCCAGTCATGTTTGATTTGCCAGAGAATATTTGGTAAGAAAATAAGAAAAGCAATTCCGACGGATGCATAGAGATAGGGTGATTTGAAATATTTTCTCAATCTGGTGGCTAATAATCCAATTAGCAATCCGAAAATGAAAAAGAACATGGAGTGTTTGGTTAAGAGCCCCAATCCTATTATCGGTCCCATCCATAACCACAGTTTGGGCTTGTCTTTTTGGATAATTTTTATCAGAATATAAAATCCGAGAATCCAGAAGAGAAGTTCAAAAGAACCGATAGTAAAAAGATTACCATTTCTCAGAAAGACGGGAGTGATAATCATAGCCAGACAGGCTAAACCTTGGGCTAAACGATTTCCACTGAAGCGACGTACCAGAATGCCGGTAATAAATATGGCAGCTGCACCACTTAACAGAGCAAATATCCGCAGACCAAAAAGAGAAGTACCAAAAAGTTCGGTTGCCAGCCTGGCTATCCAGGGTACTAAGGGTGGATGGTCAACATACCCACAGTCCGGATGATTACCACAGGCAATAAAGTATAATTCATCATGATGATATCCATATCTGGTAAGAAAGGGTACATGAATGATAATTTTCAGTAAAGCAAAGCCGGCAATAAAGGTCCAGTCGTGCTGATACCATTTCTCAAATATTTTTTTTATTTTTTCCATACTTATCTTTTATATTTCTGTAGGATTTATGTGCTGACTTTATATACTATTTAAAATAATGATTTATTATTCATTGTCAATTTTTAAGATCATATAAAAAATCAGCTTTCATCCAGTAAATATCCGAACTGCCGTTTTGGGGCTGGGTTCGCATTTGTTTAAGCATATCCAGGGTGAGATTATTTTCTTGGAATTGATCTGCAAATTTATTTAAAGTAGTTGCAAAAAAGAAATAGTTACCGTCAGGAGAAACATACTGAGATGAGGCATTCTGGCCTGGTATATTGATTTTTTCATTCAACTTAATTCCTTCGGACCAATTATCATTTTGATCCCGGAAGAAAATATAATGATCGGCTATTCCAGGTTTTTCTGTATCCTTACCTGCCACACAGGCAATGAGATAACTCTCATCCGGAGCAATAAAAGTATTGTAGGGATTCCCCTGACCGTTTACTTCTTCCGGCAGCAGTTCAGGTTCGG
>Ga0180433_10002236_pt1 | contig 30252 bp, 21 predicted proteins | sample SS_ome_8_FD_132980 | JGI IMG/M metagenome (GOLD analysis project Ga0180433, IMG submission 132980) | Hypersaline lake sediment archaeal communities from the Salton Sea, California, USA - SS_1_D_1 metaG | ecosystem: Environmental > Aquatic > Non-marine Saline and Alkaline > Hypersaline >... | reverse complement strand
TCTTTCCTTAATTGATCTCGTGAATAGTATAATAATTTTCAAAGAACAATGCAAATTTTTTTCTAATAGTATAATGCTTATTTATGAAAAAAAACTTGACTTTGAACTAAAAAACTTCGTGGTAAAATAAAAAACTTATACAATCCCTATCAGTTCGGTTATTGGAATTTGGGATTTCAAGTACTTTAAGTACTTTAGGCACTTCTTCTTACCTTTTTTCCTTTTCTTCTCCCATTCACCATTTTCCATCTTCCTAGTTCAGGCAATAAAAGAAATATTGAATCGTTTATATATTAAAGAAAATCAGTTGCGCATCCAAGTCATTATTAGAAAAAAGCATAATAGGATGAAATGAAAAATATTAGAAAAGCTATTTACTTTATTGTATTATTTCTGTTATTCATAATACACTTTTCTCCTCAGTTATTTTGTCAAAATATGGATGAACTAAGTACTCAGGATTTAATATCTTCTGGACCCTTTAAAGTCAGTGTATTTGAACAGACTATAACTGATACAACCCGCAGCCGTGAGATCCCGCTCCGGGTGTATATTCCGGACAGTCAGGATTCTGCAGAAGCAGCCTGGCCTCTGGTAGTATTTTCTCATGGGGGAGGTGAAACCGGAGGATCCATGCACTATCTTGCTCAGCACCTGGCCTCACATGGTTTTTTGATTGCCTGCCCGACACATCGGGGAAGCGACCGGGAGTGGGTAGAGCAGATTTTAGGTACAGGAAACCAGTATTTATTCGGAGACATTGAATCCACTTTTAAGCCCAGACCTGCTGATATAGGATGTGTGCTTGACTGGCTGATGGAAAACTCTCTGTGGCAGGATAACCTTGATACTGCTAAAATCGCCACTCTGGGTCACTGCATGGGAGCTACCACTGCCATGGCTGTGGCAGGACTCACTGTTAATATGCCGGATGCACCCCGGAAAAATTTTCGCGACCAGCGGATTGATGCTGCTGTTGCACTTGGTCCTCAGATCGGCCAGAACCGTGAAGTGGGGCTACATGAGGAGTCATGGTCTACAGTGGAAACACCGGCTCTGGTAGTTATCGGTACAGACGACTTTTTCTGGATGCAGGTAATTGAAGACAATCCGGATCTGCTGCGTCTTCCATATGACAGTTTACCCGGGCCCCGCTGTTTCGCTTCTCTCCAGGATGCAGAACATAATGCATTTACAGATTCAGATCCTTATTATCCGGCCGGGATAAGGGATCCGCGGCATCACCAATGGATAAAAGCGCTGGTACTGGGATTTCTGAAAAACGAGCTTAATAACAATACCCAGGCTACTGCCTGGTGGGTCAACCATCAACTTGCAACTGAACAGCAGGAGGATGTAATTCAGGAACACGAGGAATTGTTACTTGATATCGAATCAGTACTCCTTACCATACAGGATAATAATCGGGATATAGAATTTCAGGCACGGGCAATGCTGCCTGTGGCTCATGCCCGATATCCTGTACTTCTTTTTTCCCCTTATATGCAGGGCACCAGAGATGATTATCAGCCTCTTGCTCAGTACTGGGCAGCACATGGATGTGTTGTGATCGTTCCTGATCATGAGGGAACTCCTTACCGTGATATTATGAGTGCTGAAGATACGCTTGCTACCTGGCCGTCTCGTGCTCAGGATCTCATCACTATTCTCAATGCTCTTCCCAACTCTGATATAGCAGCCCGCATTGATACCGAACGGGTCGGTATAGGAGGTCATCTCTTCGGCGCTCACGCTGCCTCCCTGACTGCAGGTGGTATAATGTACCTGGAAGAGGATACAGTGACTTTCAGGGATGAACGTACCGATGCTCTGCTTCTCATGTCTCCCCAGGGCCGGGGACAGGGACTGACTGAGGCGACGTGGAAACCAATTGATATTCCCATGCTGGTCACTACCGGCACCTATGATCATTCCCTTCGAACCGGAAACAGTGCGGAGTGGCGTAAGGAGCCCTATGAATTCAGTGACGGTCCGGATGCCTGGCTTGCCTGGGTGGAAGGACTACGCAGTGATTACGACGGACTGGGTAGTTCTGAGTCTTTGGAAAATCCAGGGCCTATTGCCGGGGACCTGCTTCGTCTAACGAATGCATTCTGGCGTGCTCATTTGTTTCCGGATCCGGCAGCTGAACGACTATTGGTTCCTTCTGCCTGGTTCTCAAATGAACGAATACATCTGAGCTATAAAAAAGGCGGAGAAAGCATGCCGGCAAAATCAGCACTTGAGGCAGCAGCTGATTATTCAGATCAACATCAGGGTGCAGCAGTGCTGGTAATGCATAACGGTGAAATCATTTTTGAACGTTACAGTGAGGGAGCCACAGCTGATACAGCCATTCATATTCAGAGCGGCACCAAAGGATTCTGGGGACCGGTGGTGGCTGCAATGATTGCTGAGGGGTTGATCACATCGTTTAATGAAAAAGCAGTTGAAACTCTTCCTGAATGGGACACTCATATATATAAACGGCAGATAACCATCTGTAATTTATTACAGCTCAATGCAGGACTGGCTCAGGATGTGGTTAATTTACAGGGTCATGATCGTCCCACCCTTGCCCCGGACCTGTATGCTCATGCTATACAGGTACCGGTGGTGGATCCACCCGGTGAACAATTTTCTTATGGTCCCACCTGCTACTATATTCTGGGTGAAATACTTAAACGCAAACTTGCTGATTTGGCAGAAAAGCAAGGAAATCCTGAAGCAGAAACACCTCTTGATTATCTTAAGCGGCGGCTTTTTACACCTCTGGGTATTGAACCCGGGAAATGGGTGCATGACAGCTCTGGTAATCCCCATATCCCAAACGGGGCCTGGGTAACAGCCCGTCACTGGGCTGTATTCGGGCAGTTTCTCTTACAGGAAGGAAAATGGAATGGTGAACAGCTGGTACCGTCTGATTTGATACAGGAGCTTCAGGAACCGAGTGCACCTAATCCGGGTCATGGTCTTGCCCTCTGGCTCAATACTCCTGGCGGGGCCAGTTATATCGGTACTCAAATTCATGACGATTCCGATCCTGCCGGACCTGGCGGATTTATTTATTCTGACGGGGAACCTGATCTGTTTGCAGCCCTGGGCGGCGGTAAAAACAGAATGTATATCCTACCAAGCTGTTCTCTGGTGGTTGTGCGGCAGACATTTCATTCCGGGGATGGTTTTGAAGACAGCCAATTTCTCAGGTTGCTGTTGGAAAGAAGCAACACTACAAACGTTGACTCTTTCTGCGTTGCCGGATCCACTATACAGGTAAAACTTTTACAAAATATCCCCAATCCCTTTAATCCGGTTACTACAATCAGTTACACAGTCAACCGTTCCTGTCATGTTAGGTTGACTGTGTATAACCTGCTGGGACAGAAAGTCAGAACTCTGGTGAACAGAAAAATTAAAGCAGGAATTCATACAGTACTATGGGATGGAGCCAATTCTGAAGGAGAACAGGTTGTCAGCGGCGTATATTTTTACAGTCTGAGAACAGAAAATCAGTTCCAGACAAAAAAGATGCTGATGATTAAATAGAACTGTTTGATCAATGGAGTATACTATGAATAAAAATTTTATACTTTCTCTTTTATTATTGCTTCTCAATGCTTCTGTTTTTGCTCAGTTAACAGAACATCAGATATATCCCTCACACACAGATCCATCCATTACCGGCAATAATGAACTGCATTATGTATATATCAATAAAGATATTCCAGGTCGTAATACATTACTGTTATTCTTTCCGGGAACTACGGGAAAACCATGGGATTACAGACAGTTTCAGCAGACAGCTGCCAATCTGGGGTATCATGCTATTGGTTTATGCTATGAGAATTTGAAATCTGTTAATTTTAATGCCTGTCCCAGAACTCTGGATACTACCTGCCACCGCCGGGCCCGATATGAAAACTGGTTTGGTGAAGATGTACATGAAATTTTAGATATATCCTATCCGAATTCCATTATGAACCGACTAATAAAACTCCTACAATACCTGAAGACCAACTATCCGGAAGAAAACTGGGATCAGTATCTGTTAAATGATTCAACTGTATACTGGAATAAAGTGGTTACTGCCGGACATTCACAGGGCGGTGGTCATGCTGCTTTTGCTGCTAAGCTGTTTGAAATCCGCAGAGCCATCATGATCTCATGGACTGACTGGCTGTGGCCGGGAAGAACTGCAGACTGGATTACAATGCCAGGTGCATCACCGGACAGTGTGTATTATGGGTTTATCCACACAGAAGATTCTTCTGTATATAAAAAAATACCAGTTACCTGGGAAAATTTCGACATGTTACAATATGGCCCAATAGTAAATACAGACACTCTGGGCGCTCCTTATTTCGGCACTCATTCCTTAGTCACCAGTGTACCGATTGATACCTTTCCACCACAGAACAATTTTCATAATGCTCCTATTGTAGACTGGGTAACTCCTATAGATTCAGTAACAGGATTGCCGGTGCTGCTGCCTGTGTGGCAGTATCTATTAGCGAGTGTTCAGCAGAGTGACCATAATGCCCAAAAAATATCTCCGGATGGAGCTGGATACATTGATCCTGAAATTCTCAGTACAGTCAACAAAATGGCCTTTCAAACCGGAACAAGAAAAATTTATCTGGCTGATCTTGATCCGGCTACAGGACTGTTTAGGTCATCAACAGGAAGAGATATACTTATTGATACAGGAGCAACCCCCCTTGTTCAGTCATTTAACGGACCCGAATTCGGTACTGATGAACAGGGATGGTCAATATTTTATACCAAAGAAATAAATTCGACTCCTCAAATATGGCGTGCAGATGTGGAGGGTTCTACTGTTAATACAATCACCCTCACAACCGATCCTTATGCCAGACTTTCTGTTCTGGCTACAAAAAATCCCGGCTCAGACAGTATTCATTTGCTTTTTTCAAAAGGGCCTTCCCGTAGTGAAGGAGTTATGGGATGGATTGATGAAAACACACCATTGGCAGAAATAATTGTGGACAGCGTTGATGTAGGGGTACGGTGGATTGATAATTCCAACAAGTTCGTTTACGTTAAACAGACTGGTCTCCAGGCTGGGCAGTTATGTTTATATGATACGGAAAATAAGACTGAGAACATTATTACTAATGATTCTGACTCCAAGACTTATAGTTATGGATGGTTCTCTCCGGAATATGATACATTATTAGTATTTGCTGTTCTTAATGATACTATTATAGGAATATATAAAGATACCGGGCATACTTATTGGGACAGGATAATAACCATAGAAATTCCCTCTGCATCTCACTATTCATATTTTGGCTCTCCTGAACCTTTTGTGGCAGGAAATACATCCTTTATAAGTTTTGTTTCCAAAGAATATGCCAGTTCAACCAGTTATGTGAATACAGAGGTCTGGGTAGTGGGTATCGAACCTGATCGAGGCAGCAGATTTATGCTTCGTTGTGATAATGGAGTCTCAGGAATGAAAAGGACAGATCCTGAAAGTTATATCGGTTCTGATGAGGTTTTTATTTATTACAATAAAATAAATAAGAAAGGTGAATTTGAAATCTGGCGTTATCCTACAGGGATTTCAACGGCCCCGACTGACGTTACCAGCCAAAACAATGTGTTGCCTGAAAGATTCAGACTTTTTCAAAATTATCCTAATCCCTTCAATGCTACAACAACTATAGAATTCTCCCTTTCTCGAAGATCACTGGTGCAGTTAACTATTTACAATATTACTGGAGAAAAAATTAAAACTTTAATAAACCATGAAAGACTGCCGGGAAATTATCAAGTGATATTCAATGCCAGAGAGCTGCCAACCGGTATTTATTTTTGTGCACTCAAAACCAATACTTTAGTCCGCACCATAAAAATGGTCTATGTGAAATAGAATTAACTACTAAATATCAAAGCAAAGCTTTAATTATTATTTTCGAGCGTAACTTGGGTCGGAGAGGGTTCCTACCCCTGCGGAAAACAATTCGATCGCCCTGGGGCTTTGCCCCATTATGAGCCCTTCCAAAGCAGATTTCCAGATGCCGGATAGCCCCTCCCCCTTCCATCATTCCACTCTTCCAATATTCCATTATTCCAAAATTACTTTACTTCTCATTATCAAATAACAAATCCCAATTTCTAAATTCCAAATAAATCCCAATACTCAAATCCTAAATATTAAACAATAAGCAATGATCTATTTTAAGCCAGGGATTGACACGGATTTTCACAGATTTTAAGAAAACCACGAAGATCACGAAGTACACGAAGAAAAAAATATATATAAAATCTTCGTGCTCTTCGTGTCCTTCGTGGTAAAATAAAAAACTTATACAATCCCGATCAGTTCGGTTATTGGAATTTGGGATTTCAAGTACTTTAAGTACTTTAGGCACTTCTTCTTACCTTTTTCCTTTTCTTCTCTTTCCCATCCACCTTTCCATAGTTATTGTAAAAAAAGGTTGATATTATAAAAGCTTTGCAGTATTTTATAATAGATAATAATAACCCAAACCGATTAAAATACAACCTTACTCCGGATTCTATTATCTATGGAATAACAATACATAGATAATGTATTAACAACGGGAAAAATATCAGCTATACCATACTAATAGTTGATGTATCTATAAAATGTATGATTAAAATTCACAGGAAAAATAATGAAAAAACATAAAAACAAAAAAGATTCTGCTGTTTTAGTGAAAAAACTGGAATCCTTTAATCAGAAACTGCAATTCCTGCATCAAATCTCTCAGCAAATTTCTGAAAAAAAACCTCTGTCTCAGTTGCTGCATGAGATCATGGAAAGCAGTAAACTACTGGTAAAGGCGGAAGCCAGCTCACTTCTGCTTTTTGATGATAAGGATAATAAACTGCATTTTTATGTTGCTACCGGAGAAAAAGGGGAATTACTGGAAAAATTCAGTATAGAAATGGGTAAAGGAATTGCGGGATGGGTAGCAGAAAAAAGAAAACCTCTTATTATCGATGACTGCTATAAGGATTCCCGCTTCAATCCTGAATTTGATAAAAAATCTAAATTTAAAACAAAATCCATGATCTGTGTTCCGCTGGTGAGAAAAGATAAGTTATTGGGTGTTATTGAAGTCATCAATAAACAAGGCGAAGAAAAATTCGATTCAGAAGATTTATTTCTTTTTGAAACGCTGGCCTCTCAGTGTGCCATTGCCATAGAGAATCATTTCTTAACCCAGAAGCAGATTGAGATAGAAGCCCTGGAGCGAGAACTTGAAATTGCCAGAAGTATTCAGCAAAATTTACTTCCCAGGACCATTCCCAGTTTTGAGGATATCGATGCAGCACCTCTCTTTATACCTGCCAGGCAGGTGGGAGGTGATTATTACAATATTATCCGGATCAATGAAGATCAGACCCTTTTTTTTGTGGCTGATGTAAGCGGGAAAAGTGTATCAGCTGCATTGATTGTCTCTATTATCGATGCCTGTCTGCACAGCTATCTCAAACTGAATGAACAGTCATTTAATCTTATAGAACTGGTTAAAACCATGAATCTTATATTAATCGAAACCACAACTCCTACAAAATTTGCCACCAGCTGGTTCGGTTTGTATAACCATCCCACAGCAGAATTGCACAGTGTGAACGCAGGTCATAATCCCCCCTATCTTTTCTTCGGCGGTCAGAATGAAATTCAACCCTTACATTCAGGAGGTATATTTTTAGGAGGTGTGGATGGGGAATATCAACTGGAAATTGTAAGCTTGAAAAAAAATGATATATTGGTTTATTATACGGACGGGATAACTGAAGCTTGGAATCTGAAAGAGGAAGATTACGGAGAGGAACGATTGCTGCAGACTATTAAAAAACACAAAACCCGGTCAGCACAGGAGATACTTACTGCCATCAAACAGGATATTCACAATCATGTGGGTAAAGCACAGCAAAGTGACGATATTGCCTGTGTGGTATTAAAAAAATTAAAGGATTAACCTTTCAGGGAGCAATAATATGATAATCCGTTGTTGGGGAGCCAGAGGTTCTGTACCAGTATCAGGAAAACCGTTTTTAACCTATGGCGGAGACACAACCTGTATAGAAATCCGAACCAGTGACAGTCAGGTGATCATTATAGATGCCGGCAGCGGAATCTGTTCTGCCGGAAACAAACTGCACAAAGAAAAACAGGACAGTTGTCATCTGCTGTTCACTCATCTTCATCTGGATCATGTAATCGGATTTCCTTTTTTTGATCTCCTGTATTCCGAAACAAGTACTATTACCATATATGACAGCGTATTTCTTAAAAAACCCATTAAATCAGCACTGTCAGCAATCATGAACTCTCCCTATTTTCCTTTTTCTTTTCAGAAAATAAAAGCACATCTTTCTTTTAAGAAAATACAGGACAAAACCTTTACCATCGGTTCAGCTGCAATTACTCCTGTTCAGCTTAATCATCCGGAAGGTGGTGCAGGATTTAAGATCACCGAAGAAGATAAAATCTTTGTATTTCTTACTGATAATGAACTGGGCGAACCGTACGGTAAAGGACACTCCTTTCAGACCTACAGAGATTTTTCCAGCCAGGCAGATCTTCTTATACATGATGCCGAGTTCACTCCGGAAGAATACAATAATAAAAAACACTGGGGGCACAGTTCCTACATGGATGCTTTATATCTGGCTCTGGATTCAGGAGTAAAACAATTCGGATTATTTCATCACCACCAGCAGAGAACTGATGATCAGATAGATGCAATGGTGGAAAAATGCAGGAAGCACGCTGCCCGGAAACGTTCTTCACTGCATTGTTTTGCAGTTGCAGCTGGTTTTACAATTAATCTGTAAATATTTGATATTTCAGGGGAACCAATACCATGCTGGATCATAAAAAAGTATCAAAACATATTCAGAAATATATAAAAAAATCTGAAAAAAAAATCACCATCATGTTCACTGATATCAAGGCTTCCACTCAATACTGGTCTTCCAAAGGAAACATCAATGGCCGGGTTATGGTTGACTTTCATAATCGTCTTATTTATTCTATCACAAAAGAATTCCAGGGTAAGGTAGTGAAAACCATTGGTGATGCATTCATGGTCATGTTTAAAAATCCTGAAAATGCAGTTAAAGCTGCTGTTACCATTCAGCAAAAGCTGCATCAGGAACAGCAGAAGGACAAACAAATTCCCAAAATTTGTATTGGCATTCACAGCGGAAGGGCAATTGTGGAAAAAGGTGACGTATATGGTGATATGGTCAATGTTGCATCCCGCATAGAACACCGATCCCGGGCCGGAGAAATATTAGTATCATATAAAACAGTAAAACAGATGTCCCAGCACAAATACTGTCTGGAAAGAAAAGACCGTTTTACCCCCAAAGGAAAAAAGAAACCCTTAACTGTATATAAATGCAACTGGAAAAAAACACCTGCATTTATTACTAAGGAAAAACTGAAATCTTCTTTTTTTCTAAACCCTTTGCAGAGATGGCAGATGATAGGTGCAGGTGTGGTTACCATTTTTATGCTGCTGTTTCTTATTTTCAGGTATCTCCGTTATTTTCTTCTGGATATGGAAGTATTATATCTCATGCAGTTTACTCCCAAAGAAGTGTTTCTGCATTTTCCGGTAATTTCAGTTTTTACTGTATTGGTTTTGTTTTCTCTGATTTATCTGATCATTAAAATTAAATTTATTAATGTTATTGTTTTTAAACTGGTAAGCGGAGGACTGGGATATTGCCTTTTCTTTTTTCTCTTTTACATTGTAACGTTATTTGTATCTATGAATAATTTTCTGAATGCAGATAAAATTATCTTTCAATCCAAACATATGTTTGTACAGATAATGTCTCCTGAAGCCACTGTGTATGAACAGCCTCAGAAAACTTCACCAGCATTAAAAGAAGTCCCCAGAGGAACCTTGTTTCTACTGAATGATGTCCTGAAAGAAGAAGAACATACATGGAATAAAGTACTTCTGGGCATTGACACCTATGGATGGGTTATACGAACAGATCCTCCGAAAATAGGTGTCCCTGAAAAAAGAATTTCCCTCTCCTATCCTTTTACGTTTACCTATCTGAATGTGTATAATCTGGCTTTTGGCTTATTCGGATTTATCTGGGGATTCTTTCGGTTCAAAATGAGACCGGTGTGAGGGGTAGAAGTGGTGTTTGATCGTCAGAGTATTGTCAGGAGCGCTATCTTATAATTAACATTATTGAGGATAGGGTAATTGAGTATCTGGGTACTGGAGAAAAAATAACAATACCCAAATCCCAATAAACAAAGGATAAAGGAAAAAGGATAAAAGAAAAAACACAAGCAAAAAAATCCCCATACTTTCACGCTTCGCAGGGGGATCTGCTCCTTCGGAGAATAACAATCCCCCTTAGTCCCCCTTTAAAAAAGGGGGAAAAGCAATGAAGAATACCAAAGGGTAGAAATTACATATACAAATTTCATGCTCTGTGAGGTGTTCTTCACCTCACAGATAAAAACCGAAGGTGAAGAACACCTTCGGTAGCAAAAAATCCTGTTTTAAATTACTAAATTTTGATTTAAATATTAATCAGGTTGGGAATAACACAAAAAAGTATTATTGAGCAACAAGCCATTCCAGGGCTGCCTCTCTGGTATTAAAAGTTTTAAAATCACGCCCGGAAAATTTTGACACTGTCATCAGAGCGATTTTCAGCAGTCCTGTTATTCCCACCACAGCCACTGCTTTCATATAAGGTTTGTTGGATGTAGTAAATTCTTTCATTTTGTTCATTACGTCCTGATCAAAATATCCATCAGTAGCATCAAAAAGAGCAAGTACTGAATTTTCAGGCTGGGAATGAATTGTTTTTCTGGCTTGTTCCAGTGCTTCATAGAATTCTTCTCCAGGAGTAATTCCGGAAAAATCCTCTAACAATATTTTTTTCCCTTTATGTTCAATAAATGTAACTCGTTCCATGTTCAGTTTCCTTTATATTTATTTAAGTAGTAATATAAACAAATCTTAATTAAAAAACAATGTTATAATTTTGCGTTTTGCTGGAGTTCCTGCTCCTTCGGAAAATAACAATCCCCCTTAGTCCCCCTTTAAAAAAGGGGGAAAAGCAATGAAGAACACGAGAGGGGATAGAAATAACATATCCAAAATTCATGCTCTGTGAGGTGTTCTTCACCTCACAGATAAAAACCGAAGGTGAAGAACACCTTCGGTAGCAAAAAAATGATCAATTTTTTAGCCACGGATTGACACGGATGTTCACGGATTATAAGAAAAACCACGAAGTACACGAAAAAAAATATATATAAAATCTTCGTGATCTTCGTGGTAAATTAATAAAACATTTAAAAAAATTTTTCGTATATTATTGTAATGAAATTCATAACATAATATGTATTACCTGACTGTCCGGGACTGCTTCCCGGATATTTGCTGCTTTTGCAAAAATTCAAAAAAGGAGGAACAATGAAAACCAGAACTGTATGTAAATATTTTGTTTCTATTTGCCTGCTGATATGTCTTATGGCATCAGCTGCACTGACTCAGGAAGAACAGGTAACCCTGGAAAAACCACTTAAAGTAAAACAGGAACTGAACAATTCACTGGAACCAGCGCAAATCCACGCGTATACACTCACACTGACCCCGGATCAGTTCATATACGGTAAAGTGACCCAGATCAGTGTGGATGTGGTGGTTACGGTCAAAGATCCGGCAGGAAAAATTGTTCAAACCATTGACGGACCTGCTGAGGGACCGGAGTTCTTTCAGTTTGAATCAAACACTGAAGGAGTGTACCGCATTGAAGTAAAGCCTTTTGAACAAGAGTCAGGAGAGTACAGCATTCTGCTGAAAGGACTGGAGCCCATAGCAGAAGAGCCGGACAAACGCGTGGATCAGCTCATGATTTTATTTGACAATACAGACAAGCCCGGTGCTGCAGTCGCAGTAATAAAAGAAGGCAAAACAATATTCTCCAGAGCCTATGGTATGGCCAATCTCACTTATGACATACCCTTTACCGCAGAAACTCCCAATAACATTGGCTCCACTTCCAAGCAGTTCACTGCTTTTGCTGTGTGTCTGCTTGCCAAACAGGGTAAACTCTCTCTGGATGATGATGTACGCACCCACATTCCCGAACTGCCGGACTTTGGCAAAACGGTTACCTTAAGAAACCTTCTTACCCACACCAGCGGATACCGGGAGTTTCTCAACCTGGTAGCTCTGGACGGCCGTAATCTGAATGAAGGTGACTATATCCATCCGGACGAGATCATAGAGATCGTACAGAAGCAGCCGGCTCTGCAGAATGATCCCGGGACCGAGTGGAACTACAACAACACCGGTTTCAGCCTGCTGGCCACAGTGGTGGAACGGGTTTCAGAGCAGCCCTTCCCGGAGTGGATGAAAAAGAATGTGTTTGAACCCCTGGGTATGACCCATACTGTTATCAGAGCACACCCCCGTCAGATCATTCCGGCAAGATCACAAGGATATATGCCGGACAAAGAGGGTGGATTTCAGATCGGACGCGACCTGGCCTCTTCCAGAGGCGCCGGAGGCATTTACTCCACAGTGGGAGATCTGGCAAAATGGATGAACAATCTCCGTACCGGAAAATACGGAGGAAAGGACATCATAAAACAGATGACCACCCGGTATGTCCTGACCAATGGAGACACAACTGCGTACGGACTGGGTCTTTTTATTGATACACACCGCGGTCTGAAACGAATTCAGCACGGGGGAGCAGACATCGCCCACCGTTCCATGCTTGCCTATTACCCGGAGATCGAGGCCGGGGTTATCACCCAGAGCAACAATGCTTCTTTTCCCGGTACCATGGCCAATAAAATAGCAGAAGCTTTTTTTGAAGAGCATATGGAACCGGAAGAAGCTGAAAAAGAAGAACCGTCAGAATTTGATCCTGCTGATTATGATCCGGAAAAATTCGATGAGCTGGCAGGCCGCTATGAACTGGAAGTTGCGCCTGGTTTTATCCTCACCTTTACCCGGGAAGGGGACACGTTCTATTCCCAGGCCACTGACCAGCCTATAGTTGAGATCGTACCCACTTCGGATTCAACCTTTAAATATCTGGTGGTTGAGGCCAGCATTACTTTTCATTATAATCAGGATAATCAGGTAGAATCCCTGACCCTGCACCAGCATGGTGATTACAAGGCCAGGCGGCTGGACCGGGAACCCTGGAAACCTTCCCAGAAAGAATTGCAAAAATATACCGGCAGGTACTTCAGTGATGAGATCGAAACCTTTTATACACTTGCATTGGAAGACAGCTCCTTGGTGCTGAAGAACCGGCGTATGCAGGATCTGCCCCTGACTCCTTCCAAGATAGATACCTTCTCTGCAGCCTATCCCATTGCTGAGCTGATCTTTATGCGCAATGATACAGGAGAGCTCCTGGGGCTGAAAGTGTCCAACGGACGCACCCGGGGAGTGGAGTTTGATAAACAGTGAATAAGATAAAAGACAAAGGATTAAACAAGGATAAAGGAAAAAGGTAGAAGGAAAAAGTGAAAGACTTAAGAATAAAGACAGTGTATTGGTTATGTGGTATAGGGTATATGAGGTAATGCGCTGATGTGTTCTGATAGCCCTCGATTATTATCGGGGGCTTTTTTTATGCAATGCCTAAAATAAAATCACAATACTCAAATCCTAAATTTCAAACAATGAACAATTATCAATGATCAATTTTTAAGCCACGGATTAACACGGATTTTTATCTGTGTTTGATCTGTGTAAATCCGTGGCTTGATAGTTTTTAATGCTCTGTGAGGTGTTCTTCACCTCACAGATAAAAACCGAAGGTGAAGAACACCTTCGGTAGCAAAAAAAAGACAAAGGATTAAACAAGGATAAAGGAAAAAGGTAGAAGGAAAAAGTAAAAAAACAATTATCGGAATGATGGAGGAAAACACAAAGCAAAGCTTTGCATTTTACTTCCGAACAAGTACAACTTGGGTCAGAGAGAGGGATTGAATTGCTCTTTTATCGTCCTTATACAAAGGGACAGTTCCTGGTGGATGCTGGTATAGCAGAAAGAAAGACGGCAGCAGAATATTTAAAAGAATTGGAAAAAATTGGGATATGTAAGCTTATTAAAGTAGGCAAAGAGAATTTATATTTAAATACGAAATTATATAAGCTTTTATCAGCAGGATAACATGTCCATAATATGGACATATAAATATAACGTGTCCAAATAATATTAATTCATGGACACGTTTTTATGATGTGTCCATGATATGGACATATTAGCAGTACTGATTTTGGTGAAGAAGGGATATAAATACAAAATACAAAAGATAAAAGATAAAAGATAAAACAGAACAGGGAAAAGGGAGAAAAGGAGAAGGGAGAATGGAATCCAGAATTGAGAATTATGAATTCAGAATTACGTTCGTCCCTTCAGGGACGATATATTTATAGCACATGCTATTATCTTTATAGGCTCAGCCCCTTCAGGGGCTTTCAAATCCAAAAGACAAAATACAAAATATAGGTTGAGGTTTAGGTTAAGGTTTAAAAAAACATTTTTACTCATAACCTTAACCTTAACCTCCATATTCCCTTCTCCTTTCCTCCCTTCTCCATATTCCATTTTTCCGTATTTCTCCTTGAATAATTAGTATCGAATTGTTATATTGAAAGTAATATACACGGTTCATACTAATGAAAATCTCTGAACATATAAAATTCTATGATGTGATTTTTTTCCTGCCAAAGAAATATTTGTAAACGCATGGGGCTGTAAATGAAGTTTTATGTTGCGGTGACGGATAATGAATGGTTTCAGTATTTATCCGACCTTGAGCCGGATGAGGTGAATTTCTGGAGACCCGGTGGTGCAACAACTTTCCGTGCTGTTCCTGCCGGGTCACCTTTTCTGTTCAAACTGCACAGTCCCTTAAAATTTATTACCGGAGGAGGATGGTTCCTGAAATATGATGCTTTTCCCATGTCGTTGGTATGGGAGGCATTTGAGCAGAAAAATGGTGCAGCTGATTATGCTGAATTCCGGAACCTAATTTTATCACACCGTAATGATACTTCCCCGGATCCGATTATCGGATGTATAATTTTAACCGAACCTTTTTTCTTTAAACCGGATGAATGGATTCCCTGCCCGGAAAACTGGTCGCCCAGTATCCAGGTTGGTAAAACTTATGATACGGAAGAACATATCGGGGCGGGAATCTGGGATGCGGTCATGAGTCGGCTTCAGCCTAAAGAAGAATTGCATAAAATGCTGGTGCAGGAAAAGACAGAGGATATCAGGCCTGTGGGTTCAGCCTATCTGGCTCATGCCCGTCTGGGACAAGGTGCTTTTCGCACCCTGGTTACCAGTGCTTATCAGAAACGCTGTGCCATTTCCGGAGAGAAGGCTTTACCCGCACTGGAAGCGGGCCACATCAAACCCTATGCTGAAAGCGGCCCCAGCCAAGTGAATAACGGTATCCTGCTCCGAGCAGATATGCACCGGTTGTTTGACAGCGGGTATCTTACTGTAACACCAAAATACCATGTGGAAGTAAGCAGGGCTATTAAAGATGAATTCGAAAATGGGCAGGATTATTATAAATTTCACGGCAAACCATTAACCATTCTACCAAGGGTTGATTGGGAGAGGCCGGACAGGGAGTTTTTAGAGTGGCATAATGAGAGGAGGTTTATTAATAAATGATTAAATCAATATATTAGGAGTTCATTACATGGCACTACAAAGATATTCCGTTAATCATTATCCTATTCAAGCAATTTTAACTTGGATTGAATCAAGTGAAATAGCTGTTCCAGAAATCCAACGACCTTTTGTATGGAATGCAACCAAAGTAAGAGATTTATTGGATTCATTATATGAAGGATACCCAATTGGTTACCTTATTGCCTGGAAAAATCCTGCAATAAGGTTAAAAGATGGTACAAATTCAGAAGGAAAACGTATATTAATTGACGGACAGCAACGAGTTGCAGCTTTAATGACTTCACTTTTAGCACAACCAATTATTGATAAAGATTATAAAAGAGGTAGAATTAAAATTTCATTTAATCCTCAGCAAAAAAAATTTGAAGTATATAATCCTGCTATAGGAAAAGATAGAGCCTGGATTCCTGATATTTCCACTGTACTATCTAAGAATATAAAAATGCTTAAATTGGTAAACACCTATCACGAAAATAATCCTCAATCTGATAAAGATGAAATTTTTGAAAGTATTGAATTACTAAAAAATATAGTAAATAATCATATTGGTTTAATTGAGTTAAATCCTGATTTAGATATCGAAACAGTAACAGAAATATTTATAAGGATTAATTCTAAAGGGCAAGTCCTTAGTCAAGCAGATTTTGCTATGTCTAAGATTGCATCTAATGAAATTTATGACGGCCATCTATTAAGGAAGTGTATAGATTATTTTTGTCATTTAGCAGTTGCACCTGAATTTTATCCTCAACTTATAGAGATGGATAATGAATTTTCAAACACAGAATATTTTAAAAAGATGACATGGTTAAAGGATGAAAAGGACGACTTATACGACCCATCTTATACAGATATGTTAAGAGTTGCATTTATTTCTGAATTTAAAAGAGGAAGATTAGAAGCATTGGTTGCCTTGCTTTCTGGGCGTGATTTCGAAACAAGAGAGTACAAAGCAGAAATAGCTGAAAAATCATTTGGCATGCTTGAAGACGGTATTTTAAAATTTATGAATGAAACCAATTTTAAGCGGTTTGTTATGATATTACGTTCAGCTGGTTTTATTGATACTTCGATGATACGTTCACAAAACACTGTTAATTTTGCTTATGTAGTATATCTTGTTTTACGCGCTCAAAAGAAAAAATCTTCAAAAATTGAATCTTTAGTCAGAAAATGGTTTGTGATGTCGATATTAACAGGACGATATTCAGGTTCACCTGAAACTGCTTTTGAAAAAGATATTCGCCGAATAGAAAAATTTGGTGTAGAAAGACATCTTAAAGATATTGAAGATGCAGAAATGTCATCTGCTTTTTGGAATGCAGGATTACCTCAACAAATGAATACTTCGGTAGCAAGCAGTCCATATTTTAATACATATTTGGCTGCCAGTGTAAAAATGAATGATAAAGGATTTCTTTCAAAAGAAATCTGTGTTAAAGATTTAATCACACATAAAGGAGACGTACATCATATTTTTCCACGAGAATATTTAAAATCGCATGGTCTTAAACGGGGACAATACAATCAAATAGCCAATTATGTATTAATGCAGAGTGAAATCAATATTGCTATTGGCAATAAACCACCATCGATTTACTTTAAAGAATTATATAAACAGTGTGATCAAGATACACCAAAATATGGGGGTATTATTGAAAGCAACCAATTAAAGAAAAACTTTAAAATGCATTGTATACCTGATGGGATTGAAGAAATGGATATTAAAGATTATGATAATTTTCTTAATGCAAGACGGAAACTGATGGCTCACAAAATAAAAAAATATTATCAAAAATTATGATTTTATTCACATCTCAAAACTAATTCTTAGAAAAAATCAATAATTTTAGCACCTCTATCATATAAAATATTAAGCAAGATAAAACGCAGTAAACATTTATTCAATAAAAAGCTTGACCTTTACTGATATTTTTTGTATATTGCAGTAAATGTTTATTGCATTAAAAAATATTGAGAGTGAATAAATAAATGAAATTAAAGAATTTAACAAAAATATACACGGGTTATTCTTTTAGAGAACAAATAAAAAATGAACCTGATGGAAGTATAAAAGTTATACAGATGAAAGATGTTAATAAACATAAAGGCATATTGTTTGATAAACTGATCCGAATAAGTAATTTTAATCCCCGTAATGATCATTATTATCTAAAACCGGGCGATATCATTTTCGTTAATAAAGGCTACAACCTTCATGCGTATTCGATACCCATAACTATTGGCAAAGCCATTGCAATTAACAGTTTCTTAATCATTAAAGTAGTTAGTCAGAAAATTATATCAGAATATTTAACCTGGTTTCTCAATTCCCAGCGAGTGCAGCAATATTTTCAATCTGTCTCTGCAGGTACAAATATACCAAATGTGTCGATCAGTGCTTTAGAAAATATTGATGTCATAGTACCCCCAATAGATCAGCAGAAATTAATAGCCCGAATTGAAAAGTTAAAAACTAAAGAAATTAATCTCATGGAAGAACTAAAAACAAAAAAAGAGCTGTACGTAAATATGTTGTTACAAAAATCAATTGATAATATACCCAAAACAATAAACAAGGAAGAAATGAGGGAAAACCTATGACCCAAAATAAACCATCCCAGCAAGAAATAAATCGAACTCTCTGGCAGGCTTGTGATACCTTCCGTGGAGTAGTTGATCCAGCTGAATATAAGAATTATATTCTGGTATTTCTTTTTCTTAAATATCTTAGTGATGTATGGAAGGATCATTATGAGCAGTTACGGAAAAAGTTTGGCGATGATGAGGAACGTATTCAACGGCGAATGAAAAGAGAAAGATTTATATTACCGGAGGAATGTACCTTTGATTATTTGATTGAACATCAGAATGATGAAGATTTGGGTGATCAAATCAATAAAATTCTGCATAGAATCGAAGAAGAAAATTATGAAAAATTAGAAGGTGTGTTTCGTAATGTTGATTTTAACTCAGAAGCAAATCTGGGCAAAACCAAGGACCGCAACCGGCGTTTAAAGAATCTTATTGATGATTTCAATAAACCAATTTTAAATTTCCGACCTTCAGTAATTGGTACAGAGGATATAATCGGTAATGCTTACATGTATCTTATTGAACGTTTTGCTTCTGATGCAGGGAAAAAAGGAGGTGAATTTTATACGCCACATCAAGTATCACAATTATTGGCAAAATTATTAAAACCAAAGTCAGGTAATCGTATTTGTGATCCGGCTATTGGTTCAGGCTCGTTAGCTATTACAGTTGCGGAAGAAGTACCTGATCATAATTTCCGTATTTACGGACAGGAAAGCAATGGCAGTACCTGGGCGCTGTGCAAAATGAATATGTTTTTGCATGGGATGGATGCTGCAGATATTCGTTGGTGTGATACCCTGAACAGCCCGGATCTAATAGAAGGCGACAGCTTGATGAAGTTTGATATTGTAGTGGCTAATCCTCCTTTCAGCCTGGATAAGTGGGGAAAGGAAAATGCGGAACATGATAAGTATAATCGTTATCACCGGGGTATCCCTCCTAAAAGCCGGGGTGACTATGCTTTTATTCAGCATATGGTGGAAACAGCTTATGAAGATACCGGAAAAGTCGGAGTGATTGTGCCCCATGGTGTTTTGTTTCGCGGAGGTGCAGAAGGCCGTATCCGTGAGCAACTTATTGAAGAGAATCTGTTTGAAGCTGTAATTGGACTTCCTGAAAATCTTTTTTTCGGCACTGGTATTCCAGCAGCAATCCTGATATTTAATAAAGGCAAGACCAGTGATCAGGTATTATTCATTGATGCCAGCAAAGGATTTGAAAAAGGTACCAGACAGAATAAGCTGCGGGATGAGGACATTGAAAAGATAGTTAACACCTATCGAAAATTTAAAAGGGTTGATAAATTTTCTTACAAGGCTTCTCCTGAGGAAATAAAAGAAAATGACTACAATCTCAATATTCCTCGATACGTTGATACCTTTGAACCGGAACCGGAAGTGGATATCAAGGCTGTACAAAAAGAGATCAATGAACTTGAAACCGAACTTGAAAAGACGCGCAAAGAGATGGATAAATATCTAAAAGAATTACAACTGGGAGAGGGCAATGACTGAAAAGCTACCACAGAAATCTGAAATATTGATATACCAGACAGAAGATGGTAATACCCGTATTGATGTTAGGTTGATGGATAAAACCGTCTGGCTCACTCAAGCATCTATGGCAGAGCTTTTTCAGACAACAACGCAAAACATCACTCAACATTTAAGAAATATTTACGCTGAAAACGAATTACATGAACAAGCAACTTGTAAGGAATTCTTACAAGTTCAAAATGAAAGGAAAAGAAAAGTAAAAAGGACCCTCAAATTTTATAATCTTGATGCGATTCTGGCAGTTGGTTATCGAATTCGATCTCATCGGGGTACTCAGTTCAGGCGTTGGGCTACAGAGCTTCTTCGCGAATACTTAATCAAGGGTTTTGTCATGGATGACAGACGTCTGAAGGAAGGAAAGAGTTTTGGGGAAGATTACTTTGAAGAGCTACTTGAGCGTATTCGTGACATACGGGCTTCAGAAAAACGATTTTATAAAAAGATAACGGATATTTATAGCCTATCTGTTGATTATGATCCTAATGCTGAAATTACACAAGATTTCTTCGCAACTGTACAGAATAAACTTCACTGGGCTATACACGGTCATACTGCTGCAGAGCTGATTGCAAAAAGAACAAATGCAAAAAAACCCGGCATGGGATTAACTTCCTGGGAAGGTTCCAAGATCAGGAAAAAAGATACTAAAATAGCAAAAAATTATCTCAACGAAAACGAATTGAATGAGCTGAACCGTATTGTAACCATGTATCTTGACTATGCAGAAGATCAGGCAAAACGCTTCAAACCCATGAAAATGTCAGATTGGAAAGAAAAGCTTGATAGCTTTTTAAAGTTCAACAAGCGAGATGTTCTTAATAATCCTGGAAAAGTATCGGCAGAAGTTGCTGAAAAACTGGCTGCCGATGAATATGAGAAATATCGCGTTTTTCGTTTAAAAAAAGAAGCGAAGCAAATGGATGATTTTGATAAATCTGTAAAATGGATTGAAGAAGGCAGAAAACACAATGAAGAAGAAAAATAAATATGAAAAAGAATAGTAGTATATTTATCACCCAAACTAAAACCTGCCCCCAACAGACACATGTTTTCTTAACCTATCCTTATTACTATATGTTAGGGACACCTTATGAGATTATGTCCATTATTTCTTCTTTATTGGACATATCATCAAAACATGTCCAATGGGTGGACATAAAATTTTATGATAATAATCCGAACCTGTCGATATTTTGGCGTATTATCGACACGTTTATTACATATGTCGATTCTATCGACATGATTCTTGAATGTGTCCATTGGTGATACACATTCTTAGGAGTGAAAGTAAATTTATATGTTATAAAGAAGAACAATGAAAAGTATGAAATTAAAAACAATAGATTTATAATTTATGATTAAAGAAAAAAAATATATCGGCCCAAGAGTAAAAAAAAGGGCTAATGATTGGGAAATAACACCATTACAAGAATGCATAAAAGGAACAGGACAATATGGTATAAATAAACCAGCAATTGATTTTAACCCTAACTTACCAAGATATTTAAGAATAACTGATATTGATGACAATGGTTTTCTAAAATTTGATAATTTAAAATCAGTAGAAACTGATAAATATGGCAATTATCTTTTGAAGGAAGGAGATATTGTTTTTGCACGTACTGGAAACACAGTCGGTAAATCATATTTATATAAAAAAGGTGATGGTCTTCTTGTTTTTGCAGGATATTTGATAAGATTTAGACCAAAACCAGAAATTCTAAGACCGAAGTATTTAAAATATTATACAGAATCAAATATTTATTGGAATTGGGTAAATGTTATTTCACAAAGAAGTGGACAACCAGGAGTTAATTCTTCCGAATACAAAAAGTTACCTATTCTTTTACCTCCATTAATTGAACAAGATAAAATTGTTCAAATACTTTCCACATGGGATCAAGCAATCACTACTCTCGAAAAGCTAATTAATGCCAAAAAACAATGCAAAAAAGCTCTGATGCAGCAGTTACTTACTGGTAAGAAGCGGTTTCCGGAATTTGAGGGAGAGCCATGGAGGGAAGTAAAGCTATATGAAATAGCTAATGTCATTTCCAGTAATTTAGATAAAAAAATTAAAAAAGATCAAGAAAAAGTTGAATTATGTAATTATATGGATGTTTATGATAATTCAGTGATTGATTCTTCAATTTCTTTCATGAAATCTACAGCTTCTAAATTTGAAATCAAAAAATATGTATTAAAAAATGATGATGTTATAATTACAAAAGACTCTGAGACACCCGATGACATTGCAAGTGCTGCGTTTATTGATAATTTAAAGAAGCGTGTTTTATGTGGATATCATCTTGCTATAATAAGGCCCAAAAAAGGGAAAGTTATTGGAAATTTTCTTGCTAAACAAATGATGGAATTTTCTTATAGAAAGCAATTCTTCCGAATAGCAAATGGTGCAACTCGATTTGGTCTTCGTATTGCGGATATTGAAAAGTCAAAATTTTTTATTCCATCATTAAATGAACAAAAGTATATTTCTTCATTTTTGAATAATATAAATAGAGAAATAATATTACTAAACAAGTTACAATCAATTTTTGCTCTTCAAAAAAAAGGCTTAATGCAGCAATTACTGACAGGTAAAATACGGGTCACTTAATAATAACTTATTATAATGTAAAAGACAATGAAGATAATTTTATTTAATATGCAAATTGCTTTAATTATTGATAAACTATTCTTAAAATTAGAGAAACTAGAGAATGTACCTAATATAATCCAAGGTATCAGTATTGCATTGTTAACTATTTTAGTTCCTTTAGCAATTGCTATTATACTGGAAATTTATCAAAAAAGAAAATCACCAGAGAAAGAATTTGCGGCATTGGATCTTCTGGTACTATTAGATGATATTGTTAAAGTAAAAAGATTAATTGTTATTGTATTTTGTATTTTTACTCCTTTATTTTTTTGGGATATTTTGTCCGGTGAACTTCGTCTTCTTATTCTGCTAATATTTGTGGTCTCAATATCAATTCTTAGCCATATTATTTTTCAAGTATATTCTTGGGTTAAAGGAGATAAATGGGAATTTCGTTTTGCTTATTTAAAAAAAACAAGACATAAAAATGATGATTTGTTTAAAGTGTGGTCATCTGTATGGAATGTCTCAAATATACCTTATTTTCGTGAAAAACAACTTTTTAATATTTTTTCATCATGTTGTAATGAATTATGGAATAATGAAAAAAAACGTTTTACGTTCCAGGAACTTATTTCAATATTTTCCGAAACTATTGATAATAGATCCATTAGATTCTTAAAACACAATAAAAATTTTCATACTGTAATTTTCAATTGGCGATACATAGCTTGGCAAGAAAAAAATTACAATAAAAATGAAAACCCTGCTCATGAATATTCTTTTTTTATATTAGATGATTTGTTTAAGCATATTGAAATAAAATTAATGAAGAAAGATATTTGTATATTTTTAAAGACATTTAAAAATCATGTTGAAAAAATAAAAGATGAAGAGTATCGACGTAATATCTTATTACCTTTTTACAATATATTTTTCCATAATATCATAGAAGTCTTTAATACGAAATTTCGATGGAATAATTGTTTCCCAAAAGAGTGGAAAATAACTAAAACAAATTTTAATAAAAACTCCATTGCAAGAATTACACTTGACGAGTTCTTCAGGTTTTATAAATGGAGAAGACGATTCCGAGAAAAAGTTTATGATCCATATCTTGAAGAATTATCATATAACTTATTTCCCACAGTAGATCCAATTAATTGGGCTTTAATATTAATATTTGCATTTGTTGATAGCGAAAACAGAGTGAAATCCACATTAGAACAAAAGCAAAATTTCGGCAATTATGGTAGAAGTTATTCAACTTCTAAGTCCAATAATATTACAAAAATTAAAAAAAATGAAGAAAAGAAAACTATTGAGTTAGCCCTTGAAATTTTTCCTGAAATTTTTTCAAAAGAAAATTTACAAAAATATATTAAACAATTAGAGAGTAAAACATATTCTTCAAATACAAGTAAAGAAAATAAAAGAGAGAAATTGCATTATTTTTTTAAGGAAATGTTAAAATTAAAGGAATCAAATGACTAAAATGACAAATATAAGAAAGATTTTATCAAAAAATTTAAATAAAAGGGTAAACAATGATACCTTCTTACCTTGAAGATAAAGATTCTCAGATACCGGCTATCAGGTTGTTGCAGCAGATAGGGTATACTTATCTTCCACCAAAACAAATTATGGAGCTGCGGGATGGGCTGGCTTCGAAATTTATTCTAGAAGATGTACTTATTTCACAATTGAAAAAAATCAATAAAATTGATTATAAGGGTCAGAAGTATCCTTTTGCAACTAATGTGTATCAGCGTGCCTGCCATGACCTGCAGCATTTTTTGGATGAAGGACTGGTGAAAACCAATGAAAATATTTATGATCTTCTGACTCTGGGAAAAAGTTACGAGCAGGTTATTGAGGGGGATAAAAAAAGCTTTCCCTTCCGGTTTATTGATTGGAAAAATCCTCAAAACAATGATTTTAAAGTAACTGATGAATTTGAAATAAAGGGGAGAAAAAACCGGCGTTTTATTGATATTGTCTTATTTGTCAACGGTATTCCCTTTGTGGCCATCGAATGCAAGCGTCGGGATAAGGAACATTCCCTGGATGAAGCTATTTCTCAACATCTTCGCAACCAGAAACCGGATGATGTACCCGGATTCTTTCATTTTACTCAGATGTTGATTGCAACCAATGTAAATGAATTTAAATATGCTGTAACCGGCACCACTAAACCATTCTGGTCCATATGGCGGGAAGAAGAGGAGAATGAGCATACAGTGCGAGAACTCATTTCCGAGCCGGATACTGAACCGCTATGGATAGAGCGATTACAAAAGCACTATGAAGAATCTCCTAAAACGGATCTGCAAGAACGAATACCTACCTTACAAGATAAAAATTTTTATAATTTATGCCGCCCTCAGCGATTATTGGAGTTAATTAAGAAATTTACAGTCTTTGATAATAATATCAGAAAGATTGCCCGCTATCAGCAATACTTCTCGGTAAAACACATGCTGAAAAGAGTGCATCAAAAAGATAAAAACGGCAGACGAAAAGGAGGGGTAATATGGCACACCCAGGGAAGCGGAAAGTCCATCACCATGATATTCATGTCAAAGAACCTGGCCCTGGATGAAAAAATTTCTCCTCATCGGATGATACTGGTGACAGATCGGACTGATTTGGATGAACAATTATATAAGAATTTTAAAAGCTGCGGAAAGGAAATTACCAAAGCCAGAACCGGTAAGCACCTGGGAAAACTCATCGAAGATCCGGGCGAACAGAATATTTCTACTTTAATACATAAATTCGATGCAGCCTTAAACCAATATACCTTTAAAAATACATCACCGGATATCTTTGTACTTGTAGATGAAAGTCATCGCAGTCAATACGGCATGATGCATGCAAAAATGCGCAAGGCATTACCCAATGCCTGTTATATTGGTTTTACAGGAACTCCATTAATGAAAGATGAGAAAAATACTGCCAGAAAATTCGGCGGTATCATTGATTCCTATACCATGGACCGGGCTGTTAAGGATGAAATGGTAGTACCGATTTTATATGAAGGCAGAGCTACCATAATAGATACCTGGAAAGAAAAACTTGACCGTGAATTCGAAGAGGATATGAAAGGAATGGTTCGAGAACAGCGGGCTGAATATAAAGCACGGTTTTCATCTTTGAATGAAGTACTTAAATCACAAAAGGTGATTGAAGAGATTGGACGTAATGTTATCGAACATTATAACAAAAACCTAAAAAGTACACCTTTTAAAGCCCAATTGGCTGTACCTGGAAGAAAAACAGCAGTACGATACTATCACTATTTTAAAGAAAGAAAAAAGATCAATGCCGAGTTAGTAATATCACCTCCGGATACCAGAGAGGGCAATGATGAAATTTATGAAGATTCCAAAAGCGAAGTTCAAGTGTTCTGGCGGCATATGATGGATAAATATGGAACCAAGGAGGATTATGAAAGGAGTATAATCAACCTGTTTAATTCTGACAGTGAAGAAGTTGAACTGTTGATTGTTGTTTCGAAACTGTTAACCGGCTTCGATTCACCCCGAAATACAGTACTGTACCTGGCAAAATACCTGGAAGAGCATAATCTTCTGCAAGCTATTGCCCGGGTAAATCGAGTTTATAATGGTAAAGATTATGGTTTTGTTATTGATTACATGGGTATTTTGAAAACCTTAACCGAAGCTTTGACAACCTATAAAGCTTTGCAAAAATTCGATGAAACTGATCTCATGGGCACCATTACTCCCATACAAGAAGTGATTGAAAAGTTACCCCAGTATCACAGTGATTTGTGGGATGTGTTTCGGCAATGTACTGATATCAAGGATAAAGAAGCGGTTGAACGCTATTTACGCCCAGAAGATAGAAGAGATGAGTTTTATGAAAAACTCTCCCGGTTTGCCAGAACTCTGCAAACAGCATTTTCAGCGGATAATCTTTTTGATATAATTGATGAAGAGGATATCATTCGGTATAAAAATGATCTGAAATTTTTTGAAAATCTTCGTCGTTCAGTCCGTATCCGTTATGCTGAATCCATTGATCACAGAGAATATGAAGCACGAGTGAGAAAATTACTCGATTCTTATATTGGTACGGAAGGGATCACCCAAACCATTGAACCCATTGATATTTTTAGTAAGGATTTCAGTGAAAAACATTTAGAGATGGAAAATGAAACAGATGCTTCCAAGGCTGACCGAATTGCCAGTAACACTAAAAAAGTGATAACTGAACGTATGGATGAAGACCCGGCCATGTATCGAAAATTTTCCGATATGATTGACGAGACCATACAAAAATTTTTAGAAGAACGTATTTCTGAACGTGAATATCTGAATAATATTCAGAATATCAAAAATGGTGTGGAAGAGGGATATTGGGAGGATATGCCTACTATTCTTAAAGACAAACCGGAAGTTAGATCTTTTTATAACACAGTAAAAAATGAAATGGATACTTATGTAAAGACAGTAAGTAAGAATAAACAAAATCAATATATTGATAATCAGAGGTTGGAAGAAAAATATATTCAAGCCGGACTGGATATGAATAAGATCTTAGATAATTTAATTATTGTTGACTGGCAGAACAATCCGGATGTTAAAGATACTATGAAGAATGAATTAGAGGATTATCTTATTGATTTTTTCAATGATCTCGGGATGGAAAGAAATTTTGATGTAATTGAAAGAATTATGAATACAGTGATCAAAGCAAAGGAATCGTTTAGTGAACGGTAGTATTGAGTACGGTTCGAAAAAAATTTTCTACAATTTGACTTATTCGGATAGAAAAACTTTACAAATTGCAGTATACCCTGATCAAACTGTTTGGGTGACCGCCCCAACTGATGCAGGGTCGGAAAAAATAAAGAAAAAACTGAAAAAAAGAGCTGCCTGGATTGAGAAACAGAAGCGAAGGTTTTCCAGATTTGAGTCCGATAATAACCAATTTGACTATGTCAGCGGTGAAACACATTTATATTTAGGCCGCCAATATCTACTACGGGTTACTCAAATATCACAAGATATTCCTGAAACCGTAAAATTGAAAGGTCGCTATCTCCATATTAATACCCATATCAAAACCAATACCAAGCGAGTCAAAAATCTTCTTAATAAATGGTACCGAGTTCATGCTGTCTCTAAATTTTCAGAACGTTTTGAATACTGTACATCTTATTTAAAAAAATATGATATTTATTCATCCGGATTTCAACTTTATAAAATGAAGAAACGCTGGGGCAGTTATACTTCTGGTAGAAAAATCTTATTGAATCCTGAGTTAATCAAACATCCATTGTACTGTATTGATTATGTAATAATCCATGAGCTCTGTCATATAAAATATCCTCATCATGACAAATACTTTTATCAATTGCTTAATAAAATCCTACCTGACTGGCAAAAAAGAAAACATAAGTTGGAGCGGTTTAATTGATGGTTTGCGAGTCAATAAAGTCAGAATCGCAGATGGGCGCAGATGACACAGATGAACAAGATGTTCAAAAAATTTAATTGAATGTAGTATATATCACTAATAGCATATAAATTCATATTGAGACAATTTTGAATTATGATTGTTTTTATAGATATTACAAGAAACAGAGTTTCTTTTGGAAAAAGCGTTCCAAAACAGGAGTTTTGGAACGAGTAGAAAAAAGTTAATAAGTTTACAAGGGTGGATTGAACCCCCTACTAACCTTTTAATAAGATAAAAGGAGGAAATTAACATGATTACGAAATCAAAATTTTTAGTGGTTATTATGTCTTTAGTATTGGTTCAGTGCACTTCTGAACAAAAATCCTGGGAAAAAACCAAAACAGCACACAACAGGGCTGCTTATGAAAAGTATCTGAAAAAATATCCTGAGGGTATGTATTCGGATTCAGCCCGGGTAATTCTGGAAGATCTTGTTTTCAAGAATGCAGTGTCTGCTGATTCAGTTCCGCTTTTTGAGTCATTTATTCAGGACTATCCTCAGAGCCAGTTTGTTGACTCTGCAAAGTATCTGATCGAAAAAATTCATTTTAACCAGGCAAAGTCTGCAAATACAGAGATTGCTTATAAAGATTTCTTAAAACAGTACCCGGAAGGTACTTTTGCTAAAAAAGCCAGGCATTTCATTAATAATCTGTGGATAATTAAGGATTTGACTTACACCGTTATAACAGAAATATCCGGATCCAGTGCACCTCATACAAAACTGTTTAAAAAAGCAAAAACGGGTTGTATCATTGAGATCAGCGGATTATTCATTGTCCCCGAAAGTAAAAATGCAACTGTGAAGTTTAAAGATATTACATTATCCGGTGAATCTTCTGACAGGGATAAAAAAGTAAGCTGGGAAATGTCACCCTTGGGTTCAGGTATGCGGGGGAAAAAAGGCTGTTCTTACCATTTTATGGACCATATGATAAAGGGAGCAGTCAGTATAAAATCATTGTCCGGTGAAGGTTTTGAACTTGCCAAAGATTATGCAGAAGATCCCGGAACCATGACAATTCTTGGTAAACAGTTACAGCTTTGTCTGGCATTTGCGGTTCCCAAGGTGCCTAAAAATCCCTTAACCTTAAAATTCGGGTATAATGAAATAACTATTGAGTAGTTTTGATAGACTAAAGTCAGAATCGCAGATGGACACAGATGACTCAGATTGCACAGATACATAATGCGTTCGGAAAGTTTTATCTGCGTCATCCTTTCATCTGCGGTATCTGCGGTTCAGACAAAAAAAATTTATATTTACTCTGACTTTTATGCACATTAATGTAAAGATGACTTTAACTATATTACAACTTTTATCTTATATCTACGCATTCTGAATTTTTTACTAAAGATCATAAAAAATACTTGACAACACAAGTAGAATGTTGTATATTATTTACAACGTTGTAAAAATATTACAACAATTAAATAATTTATGATGAAAAAAAGAGAAAATCTTGGAGGTCAAGAATGGGTAAAGTGGGAAGTAATGTTTTTGGGAGGCTCCACCGAGCCCTTAGAGAGAAAAATAATCTCTCTCTTAGAAAATATTGTGAACTTTCAGAACAGGATCCGGGTAATATCAGCAGAATAGAAAGAGGATTGATGGCACCACCGCAAACAGAAAAAACACTGAAGAAAATGGCAAAAACACTTGGATTGAAGGAGGGTCAAAAAAAATGGAAAGAATTTTATGATACTGCTGCTATCAGTGCCGGTCGTTTACCTAAAGATGTTATTGAGGATGAAGAACTGCTGAAGAATCTACCTGTCCTTCTCCGAACTGTTACAGGGCAAAAATTAAGTGATAAGAAGTTAAATGAACTTATTGAAATCTTGCGGAGGAAATAAATGTGAACCAGAATGCGTTTCGAGCTCCTTATCTGCCATATGATAAAATAAGGTTGATTGCTGAAAATTTCCTTGGAAAATTTCATCCTGAAGGAACTATTCCTGTAACTATAGAGAATATAATTGAGTTCAAACTCAATATTGATATTGTTCCCTTACCTGGTTTACAGATTAGAATTGATATAGAAGGATTTATTTCCAGTGATTTAAAGCGGATTTATGTAGATCAGAACGTAATGGAAAAATATCCCCATCGTTATAGGTTCACCCTTGCTCATGAAATTGGTCACTCACTATTACATAAAAAACTTTATCAAAAAGCTACATTTGATAATGTTAGTGATTGGAAACATTTTATTAGTTGTATTGATCCCAGGGAATACAGTTTTTTCGAATTACATGCCTATGACTTTGCTG